>LXOW01023030.1_pt2 | contig 37894 bp, 33 predicted proteins | sample 1368591 | NCBI WGS metagenome assembly LXOW01 (sample SAMN04884650, study PRJNA319009) | bovine gut metagenome | isolation source: Cow rumen | host: Bos taurus | place: Italy: Legnaro (PD) | collected 2014-07-09
ATACATGGTGTTGACTGCAAAGCAGTCGTGGCCGTTTAATGAAAATTGCAACAAAAAAGCTATGAAAATCGTTTCATAGCTTAAAAAATATTCAAGTCTTGCCATTTCTATAATCTGATGCACAAGTCTTGCCAGTGTGTTTTGCCTTGAAGTAATTACTCTCTGGAAATATTAAGATAACTTACATTTCTGTGTTGAGTAATATCATATTTCTCAATATCTAACAGTTTGTCAACGGCATTCTGCATATTTGGATTTTGTCGATAACTTAATACTAAGGCTTTTTCTTTTTCGGATAAAGATAATGCAAATTCTTCTTCCTGTGAGTAGCCATATGTTTCAAGAACATTATCTTCGTTTTTATAACCAAAAGTTTCAAGAATATTGTCTACCTGATATAGGTCACAAAGGAACATCAGTGTGTCTGCATCTGGTTGTGTGCGTCCTGTTTCCCAACCATAAATAGTTTTAGGTGCCGAAAAATTATTATGTTCTTGTAATATATTGGATACTTCTTCAACAGAAAGGTGACTATTTTTTCGCAATGTTCTTAATGTGGTACCAATATTTGGATTTCTCATGGAATCAATCCTTTCAAATATTATAATTATATTTTTATCGTTTTTTAATAAGTAGAAATTTTCGTATTCGTTAATTACCGTAATAAAGATAACAAACAATTATTTCTATTGTCAATGGAATTGGTAAAAATCTTGAAAATCAAGAATAATCACAGATTGACAATCTTGTGAAACGAGAATAAAATGATAAATAATCTGTTTAATGATAGGAAAACATAAATCGGAGGAAGAAAAAATGAATATGAAAAATAAAGTATTGGATTATATTGAGGAAAAGAATGTTTCAATTGATATCTTGAAAGAAAAAACAGGATTAAAATCGGAAAAGTTTGAACGTGGAAATGATGTGGATTGGAGTGCAGAGGATTTATTGGTCATTTGCGCATATTTAGATGTTGAGCCGATGGAACTTTATGGATAAGTTTCGTAAATGATAATAAATTGAAAAAGAAAATAAAGGAAGATGTTAGGGAGTAATTTGAGTAGACGTGTGTCTGCTCTTTTTTTATGTAATAGGAAATTGTGATGCAAAACTCATTGTTTTAGTGGAATAATCTTTTGGGGTTTGATACAATTAATAATTGGATGTGATGTTCGGGGAAAATTATGTGATTGACTGCGAAAACACCATTCTTTACCGTTGATTACGTATTAGCAAAATATGACTAGAAAAAGAGGCGAAGAAAATGAAAAGATTGAAAAAAAGTGTTAGTATTGTAAGTTTGTTGTTAATTGTAAGTTTGGGAATGTTTGGATGTAATTATGAGGTGCATTCAGACAAAAAACAATCAGGAAAGGTACAGATGGAAGCTACCCTTGAGGCAACAAACAGTGGGCAGACAGGGGATGAGGTACAAAATGAGGATTTTCTTGGAAAAAAGAAAAAAACAGAAGCACCAATAGAAACACCAACAGAAACAGAGAGTGGAACCTACACCGTAGATACGATACCTTCGTATCATGGAATCCCTTACATATATTTGAAAGATAATATGCCGGATTTTTCGGATGAGGATAAAGAGCGTGTGGATGCATTTGAAACATACAGCAAACTTGACAGTTTGGGGAGATGTGGCGTGGCATATGCGAACATTTGCAAGGAGTTGATGCCTACAAAAGAGCGTCAGTCCATTGGAAAAGTAAAACCCTCAGGATGGCACACCGTAAAGTATAACGGTATAGTGGATGGAAATTATTTATATAACCGATGTCATTTGATTGGGTATCAGTTGGCAGCAGAAAATGCAAATGAAAAAAATCTGATTACGGGAACAAGGTATCTCAATATAGATGGAATGCTTTCCTTTGAAGATGCAGTCAGCAAGTATGTGCAAAAAACGAACAATCACGTTTTGTACAGAGTGACTCCGATATTTGTAGGAAATGATTTAGTAGCCCGTGGGGTACAGATGGAAGCCTGGTCAGTGGAAGACGGAGGAAAGGGCATTTGTTTCCATGTGTTTTGTTACAATGCTCAACCGGGGATAACCATTGACTATGCAACAGGCGACAGTGAAATTGCCAAGGAAACTGCGATGCCTTATAGTACACCTGAAAATGGACAGGAAGAAAATAAGGAATTAAAGAAATTTGTTATTAATCGTAAAACAAAGAAGTTCCATTTGCCGGAGTGTTCGAATGCAGTTGATATGATTGAAGAAAATAAAATTGAGGTGGAAAGCACAGAGGAAGATTTGATAAAAGATGGATTTAGTCCATGTAAGAAATGCGTGGGGAAATAAAAGAGAAAGAAGATGTTAGGAAGTTGAAAAGTGGTTACATAAATGAAGAGTTTGTGGTACAATCTTTATGCAATAGTGGATTGAAAAGCGAACTTTAAAATATAACCAAGGAGAACATTATGAGAAATATAAGATTAGTAATCGAATACGACGGTTCAAGATATGATGGCTGGCAGAAGCAGAAAAGAAAAGGCAGCAACACCATTCAGGAGAAAATCGAAGAGGTTTTGGAAAAGATGGAAGGAAAGCCGGTGGAGTTGATTGGCGGTGCCAGAACAGAAGCCGGGGTTCATGCTTATGAGCAGATTGCAAATTTTAAGACAGATTCCAAAAAGAAAATGTATGAAATCAAGCATTATTTAAACCGCTACCTTCCTATGGATATTGCTGTATTGGAAGTGGATGAGGTTCCAGAACGGTTTCACAGTGCATTTGGCGCAAGAGCCTTTATCTATGAATACAAAATCACCATGGGAGATGTTCCGTCTGTATTCCAGAGAAAATACAACTATTATTGTTTCCAGCAGTTAGATGCAGAAAAAATGAGAGAAGCATCAAAATATTTCCTGGGAAAACATGATTTTAAAGCATTTTCTGACAATAAGAGAATGAAAAAATCAACAGAGAGAGTCGTCCATGAGATTGATATTTACGCAGATATGGAAGAGATGAGTATTACCATACAGGCAGATGATTTCTGGCCTCGTATGGCAAGAATTATGGTGGGAACACTCATTGAGGTAGGACGTGGCGAAATTCCACCGGAAAAGGTAAAAGATATCATAGAAAGCAAGGATCGTCAGCAGGCAGGAGAAACTGCAGAAGCAAAAGGATTATTTTTGCAGGAAATCATTTACGAATAAAACATGATAAAGTTGACATTATCCTCTTTGGGGGGTATCATTAAAAGGTGTGTTTATTATAAAGAACACACCTTTTTGTAAAGATTTGATAGCGGGACTGATGACCGCTGCTATGATAGAAATAAACATGTAGGAGGATTTAAGATGGCAACTACGTACAATCACAAAGTAATTGAGAAGAAATGGCAGAAGTATTGGGAGGAGCATGAAACATTCAAGACAGATGTTTGGGATTTTTCAAAGCCTAAGTATTATGCACTTGATATGTTCCCATATCCATCAGGAGTAGGTCTTCATGCAGGACATCCTGAAGGATATACAGCAACAGATATCATGTCACGTATGAAGAGAATGCAGGGATATAATGTGCTTCATCCAATGGGATATGATTCTTTCGGACTTCCGGCAGAGCAGTATGCAGTAAATACGGGTAATCATCCAAATGGATTTACACAGGAAAATGTTAAGACATTCTCAAAACAGTTGAAAGAATTAGGTTTCGATTATGACTGGTCTAAGATGATTGCAACATCGGATCCTTCATTTTATAAGTGGACACAGTGGATCTTTAAGCAGTTGTATCTTGACGGATATGCAAAGCATATCGATATGCCGGTTAACTGGTGTGAAGAACTTGGAACGGTTCTTTCTAATGACGAAGTTATTGACGGAAAGAGTGAACGTGGTGGTTTCCCTGTAGTTCGTAAGAATATGAAACAGTGGGTTATCGATCAGCCTGCATTTGCTGAAAAATTGTTGGAAGGTCTTGATGAGATTGATTGGCCTGAATCAACAAAAGAAATGCAGAGAAACTGGATTGGTAAGTCTACCGGTGTTGAGGTAGAATTTGAAATCGTTGGTGGTGGAAAGTTTTCTATCTTTACAACTTGTATTGAGACGATTTATGGTATTACATTTATGGTACTTGCTCCAGACGGAGATATTGTTGCAGGATTATTAGACCGTGTGGAAAATAGAGAAGAAGTGCAGGCTTATATTGACGAGACAGTGAAGAAGTCTGATATGGATAGAACAGAGTTAAATAAGACAAAGTCCGGATGTGAATTAAAAGGACTTAAGTGTATCAATCCGGTCAATGGCAAGGAAGTTCGTATGTTTATCGGAGATTTCGTACTTGCAAGCTATGGTACAGGAGCTGTTATGGCGGTACCTACTCATGACCAGCGAGACTTTGAATATGCACAGGTACACAATATTGAGATGATTCAGGTTATCGACGGTGGAGATGTTTCTGAGCATGCATTTGAAAAGCAGGATTACCTTGGTAAAGGATGCAAGTTGATTAACTCAGACGAATTTACAGGTATGACCGTAGAGGAAGCTAAGGAAGCAATTACAGATAAATTAGAGAAGATGGGCGTTGCCAAGAGAACCGTAAATTACCGTTTCCGTGAGTGGATTTTTGCTCGTCAGAGATATTGGGGAGAGCCAGTTCCTTGTGTTTATAAGGAAGACGGAAGTATTTATTTCCTTCCTGATGAGGAATTACCACTTGTGTTACCTGAACTTGAGGATTACAAAGGTAAAAATGGTAAAGCTCCACTTGAAAATGCTACAGAGTGGAAAAAATATGATGCAAATGGCGTAAAAGGTACAAGAGAAACATCTACAATGCCTGGTTCTGCAGGTTCTTCATGGTACTACATGAGATATATTGATCCTGAAAATGACAAAGAGTTTGCAAATCAGGAATTGTTGAAACACTGGTTACCAGTTGACTTGTATGTTGGTGGACCAGAGCATGCAGTTGGACATTTGATGTATGCAAGAATTTGGAACAGATTCTTATATGACAAGGGCTTATCACCAGTAAAAGAGCCATTTAAGAAGTTAGTTCATCAGGGTATGATTCTTGGTTCTAACGGAATGAAGATGGGTAAGAGATTCCCAGAGTTTGTTGTAAATCCAAGTGATGTAGTGGAAGATTACGGCGCAGATACACTTCGTTTGTACGAAATGTTCATGGGACCACTTGAAGTTTCTAAGCCTTGGAGTGACAGCAATCTTCAGGGTGCTAAGAGATTTATCACAAGAGTATGGACATTCTTTACAGAGCCTGAAAATATCGTAGACGGACCTGTAAATGAATTGGAAAAGGTATATCATCAGACAGTTAAGAAAGTTACAGAAGACTTCGAAACATTAGGATATAATACAGCCATTGCGCAGATGATGATTTTCGTAAACGAAGTTTACAAAGTTGGAAAATGTTCAAGAGAGTATGCAGAAGGCTTGATTAAGATGCTTAGCTGTGTTGCACCACACGTTGGTGAGGAAATCTGGCAGATTTTAGGACATGATGACACAATCGCATATGAGCCATGGCCAACATTTGATGAAGCTAAATGTGTAGAAAACACAGTAGAAATCGCTGTTCAGATTAATGGTAAGACAAAGGGAACTTTGGCAATCAACAAGGATGATGCGAAGGATGACGTTATTGCCAGAGCAAAAGAAGTGATTGCAGACAAGTTAGATGGTAACATTGTGAAAGAAATCTATGTACCAGGTAGAATTGTAAATATTGTTATGAAATAATCGATATTGGAAAGGCGCGCATATTTTTATGCGTGCTTTTCGAATATACATGGAGTGATTTTATATGAGAGAAATGGAATTTAAAATGGAGCGGCAGAATCTGGTTGAGGTCGGCCAGCATGTTGAGGTGGTAGAACGTTCCTGTCCTGCAAATTATCACTACATTATAAAACCGGCAGTTGCAATGTCCGGTTGTGTGGCGGTAGGTGACCGACTTTCCGTATTGGAAGGAACAGTGACGGATATTAAGCATAATGACAGAGGTTTTTATGTGGTAGTGGAATTTGACGAATAGAATCATAGAAGAAATGAAAGGAAGAAAAACATGGATATCCAGATTGGCGATATTGTGAAATTAAAAAAACAACACCCATGCGGAAGCTATGAATGGGAAGTGCTTCGTGTGGGAATTGATTTCCGGTTAAAATGTGTTGGATGCGGACATCAGGTAATGATGCCAAGAAAACAAGTGGAACGTATTGTAAAACAAGTGAGAAAATCGGAATAAAACTTAATGTTTGACTATAGGAGGAAAATATGAGAAAAAAAATAACCATCGGGTTATGCCTTGCTTTTTGCTTGTTTGGTTCTGCCTGCTCGTTTGAGAGCACAGATAATGTTGTAAAAAACACACCGAAACCAAGAGCTCAAGCAACCACAAGCATTGATGCTGCAAATGAGCAGAGAAAAAATCAAATTGTTACGGATAGTACAGAAATTGATGCCATGGCTACCACGATTGTGGAGAAACTTACATTAGAGCAAAAGGTTGGTCAGTTGTTCATTGCAAATTTGGAACAGTTAGATCAAAGTGAGGGAGAATTTGCGCAGCAGAGAGAATATAATACGAATATGGGGGAAACGTTAAGAGATTATCACATAGGTGGCGTCATTTTGTTTTCAAGAAATATAGAAAGTATCAATCAGACTACCGGACTTATCAGTTCCCTTCAGAGCAATGCAGATATACCGTTGTTTGTATCTGTGGATGAAGAAGGCGGAGATGTTGCCCGTGTAGGAAATAATTCAAATATGAGAACTACTACATTTCCACCGATGGAGGAAGTGGGAAAAACAAAGGATGAATCTTATGTGTATCAGATGGGAGCTACCATTGGCCGTGATATTAAATCTTTAGGATTTAACGTGGATTTTGCTCCGGTGGCGGATGTAAAAACCAATGAGTACAACAAAGAGATTGGAAATCGTTCCTTTGGAAGTGATGCAAAAAAAGTGGCGAAATTTGTGAAACAGGCAGTAATTGGTATTCAGGATCAAAATGTCAGTGCTACACTGAAACATTTTCCTGGACACGGCAGTACGACAGGAGATACCCATGATACTCCGGTAAATGTGGAGGATGACTTATATACCCTTCGTTCCAGAGAATTTTTGCCATTTCAGGCTGGAATTGATGCAGGAGCGGATTTTGTGATGGTTTCTCACATTTCCATTAGTAAAGTTACTGAAAATACGGTTCCTGCAAGTATGTCAAAATTAGTGATTCAAAATATGTTAAGAGAAGAGCTTGGCTTTGAAGGTATTGTTATTACAGATGCCATGGATATGGGAGCAATCACTAAGGTATACGCACCTGAAAAAGCTGCAGTAAAATGTATAAAAGCAGGTGTTGATATCGTTCTTATGAGTACGGATGTAAGAAAATCCTACGAAGCAGTTTTAAAAGCGGTAAAAGATGGAACGATTTCTGAAGAACAGCTGAATGCCTCTGTAGACAGGATTATCCGTGTTAAAATAAAGCGGGGAATCATACTTAGAAATACAGATATTTTGAAATAATAAAAAAAACTGTTGCTAATATTTCAGCTACTGTTATAATTATAATAGAAAAAAATGTGTTTTGAACAAAAAATGTTTAAAATATGTTTATTATTTTTAAGGTAAACATGCATGATGTGTGGACAACAAAGGCAAAACTTTATTGTCCACTTTTAAATGTTAGATTATGTTGGTGGACATGCGAGGTGTTTTTATGAGTGAATTTATGGACGATGGATTAGACATGGGATTACACGAAGAATGTGGTGTATTTGGTGTCTATGATTTTGACGGTAATGACGTGGCTTCTTCGGTATACTACGGTTTGTTTTCATTGCAACACAGAGGACAGGAAAGTGCCGGTATTGCAGTTAGTGAAACACAGGGACCAAAAGGAAAAGTATCTTCTTGTAAAGGTATGGGACTTGTAAATGAAGTTTTCAACGAAGAAAAGCTGGAAAAATTAAAAGGTGACATTGGTATTGGACATGTTAGATATTCTACGGCAGGAGCCAGTACGGACAGTAACATTCAGCCTTTAGTTTTAAATTACATCAAGGGTAACCTTTGTCTTGCCCACAATGGTAATTTGGTAAATGCAGTTGAGTTGAGAGAAAAGTTAGAATTGTCAGGAGCGATTTTCCAGACAACAATTGACTCTGAGGTAATTGCGTACTTAGTTGCCAGAGAGCGTTTGACTGCACCTACCGTTGAAGAAGCTGTGAAAAAAGCTATGGAGCAGATTCGCGGTGCGTACTCATTGATCGTAATGAGTCCGAGAAAGATGATAGGAGCCAGAGATCCATTTGGATTTAGACCTCTTGTAATCGGAAAGAGAGACAATGCATATTTCTTCGCATCAGAGACTTGTGCTTTGGATGCAGTAGGAGCTGAGTTTATCCGTGATGTTGAGCCGGGTGAGATAGTGACCATCAGCCCTGAAAATGGTATTCAGTCAGATCGCAGCATGTGTCAGGAAAAGCATGCGAGATGTATTTTTGAGTACATTTATTTTTCAAGAGCAGATAGTAAGATAGATAATGTAAGCGTTTACAATTCGAGAATTATGGCTGGTAAGATCTTGGCGGAGGAGCATCCTGTAGAGGCGGATATCGTATTTGGTGTTCCAGAGTCAGGAAATGTAGCAGCTCTTGGATTTGCTTTACAGTCAGGAATTCCATATGGAATGGGATTTATGAAGAACAATTACATCGGAAGAACATTTATCAAACCAAAGCAGTCGGTTCGTGAATCGGCAGTGAAGATCAAGTTAAATGCTCTTAGAGATGTAGTGGAAGGTAAGAGAGTCGTTATGGTAGATGACTCTATTGTACGAGGAACTACCTGTGACCGTATTATTGGTATGCTTAAGGAGGCAGGTGCTACAGAGGTACATGTACGTATCAGTTCACCACCATTCTTGTATCCATGCTATTTTGGAACAGATGTGCCATCCAGCGACCAGTTGATTGCTTATCATCACAGTGTAGATGAAATCTGCAAGATGATTGGTGCAGACAGTTTAGGATATTTATCATTAGACCGTTTGGATGAATTAGTTGACGGTTCTAAGGGATATTGTGATGCCTGCTTTAGCGGTAATTATCCGGTGGAGCCTCCAAAGGGTGACATCCGTGGAGAGTATGACCGTTAATAGTTATGTACATTCGATAAAGAATGTAAAGCAGGAATAGTTTTAGATGTATGTTATTAATTTTAATATGTTCTCTTGGAGTATTTTAAACAAGAATTCTGAGAGAACATTAGTCAAGAAAGGAGTACCAAAATGAGTACAGATTGTTATTCAAGCCCATTGTCGGAAAGATACGCAAGTAAGGAGATGCAGTACATTTTCTCACAGGATATGAAGTTTAAAACATGGAGAAAGTTATGGATTGCATTGGCAGAGGCTGAGCGTGAATTAGGATTGGATATTACACAGGAGCAGATTGATGAGTTAAAAGCTCATCAGGATGACATCAATTATGAAGTTGCAAAGGAACGCGAAAAGTTAGTTCGTCATGATGTTATGTCTCATGTATATGCATACGGACAGCAGTGCCCAAAGGCAAAAGGAATTATTCATCTTGGTGCTACTTCTTGTTACGTTGGAGATAACACAGATGTTATCATTATGACAGAAGCGTTGAAATTAGTGAAAAAGAAAGTTGTAAACGTAATCAACGAATTATCTAAGTTTGCAATGGAATACAAGGGATTGCCTACATTGGCATTTACACATTTCCAGCCTGCACAGCCAACAACTGTTGGTAAGAGAGCAACTCTTTGGATGATGGAGTTACTTATGGACTTAGAAGACATCGATTACACCATCGAGAACATGAAGTTGTTAGGATGTAAAGGTACAACAGGAACACAGGCTAGTTTCAAAGAATTGTTCGATGGAGATACAGAAAAGATTCAGCAGGTAGATAAGTTAATCGCTAAGAAGATGGGATTTGACCGTACATTCCCAGTTTCTGGACAGACATATTCAAGAAAATTAGATACAAAGGTTGTTAACGTTTTAGCAGGTATTGCAGCAAGTGCTCATAAGTTTTCAAACGATATCCGTTTGTTACAGCACTTAAAAGAAGTTGAAGAACCATTTGAAAAGAACCAGATTGGATCTTCTGCTATGGCATACAAGAGAAATCCTATGAGAAGTGAGAGAATTGCTTCTCTTGCTCGTTTCGTTATGTGTGATGCTATGAACCCTGCAATTACATCAGCTACACAGTGGTTTGAGAGAACTTTGGATGACTCTGCAAACAAGAGACTTAGTGTTCCAGAAGCATTCCTTGCTATTGATGGAATTTTGGATTTATACTTAAACGTAGTAGACGGATTGGTAGTATATCCTAAGGTTATCGAGAAGAGATTGATGGCTGAATTACCATTTATGGCAACAGAAAACATCATGATGGATGCCGTAAAAGCTGGTGGAGATCGTCAGGAATTGCATGAAAAGATCCGTACATTGTCTATGCAGGCAGGTAAGAATGTAAAAGAAGAAGGTTTGGACAACAATTTGTTAGAGTTAATCGCAGCAGATCCTGCATTTAACTTAACATTGGAAGAACTTCAGAAAACAATGGATCCAAGTAAGTATACAGGACGTTCAGAAGAGCAGGTTGAGGAATTTGTAAAAGAATACATTGAGCCAGTTCTTGCTGAAAATAAAGAATTAATCGGATTAAAGGCTGAGATTAACGTATAATTTGGTATTTGAATTATATAATTAGATAAACGTGAAAGGCTGAGTGTTAACGGCAAAGAAGTTAACATTCGGCCTTTTATTGTTTTGAGGTGATTAAAAAGAGTTGTAATAGTGTGTAAAAAAATGTTTCATTTTTTCTCGGTTTGTGTTATGATAGTTCTGTGTTGCGAAAAAATGCACCACAGGAAAGAAGAAAAAATATATGATCGCTTGGAAATCCAGCGAGAAAATAGCTTTATGAATGTAGGGAGGATATCTATGTCAAAAGCAAGTGTTGTTTTAGGTTGTTTTTATGGTGATGAAGGAAAAGGAAGAACTACAGATTATTTAGCAAAATTTGCAGATGTTTCTGTTCGTGCTTCTGGAGGAAATAACGCAGGACATACCATCGTTGTAAATGGTGTTAAGTTTGCTATGCGTTTGATTCCATCAGGTATTTTGTCAAATAAGACAATTGCTGTAATTGGTAATGGAGTTGTTTTAAATCCGGAAGTATTATTAGGCGAAATTGATATGCTTAAATCAAACGGAATCGATGTTGATAAATATTTGAAGATTAGTAATAAAGCACATCTTATTTTCCCATATCATTGCAATTTAGATGTTATGTTGGAAAACAGACGTGCACATAAGATTGGAACTACAAAGAATGGTATTGGTCCTGCGTACTGCGACAAGTATGAGAGAAGCGGCCTTCGTGTAGAAGATATGTACAAGAGTAACTTTGAGGAAGTTTTGAGACATATCATTAAGACGAAAAATGAGATGCTTGCTGCAAGCGGTGAGCCAACATGTGATGAGGAGAAGATTGTATCTGATTATAAGTCATATGCTGAAAAGTTAAAGCCATACGTTTGCGATACCATTACATTTTTACATAAATGTTTAAAAGAAGATAAGTTTATGGTAGTTGAGGGTGCTCAGGCTACATTGCTTGATATAGATTTTGGTTCATACCCATTTGTTACTTCTTCAAACCCAACAATCGGTGGTATCTTAACAGGCACAGGTCTTGCTGCCAAGGATATCGGTGATGTGTATGGTGTTATTAAGGCATATTCCAGCCGTGTTGGAGAAGGTCCATATGTTACAGAGTTAAATGACGAAATCGGAGACCGTATCCGTGAGTTAGGACATGAGTATGGAACTGTTACCGGACGTCCAAGAAGATGCGGATGGTTAGATTTGGTATCCTTAAAGTATGCCATTGACTTAAATGGATGTAATTATATTAACTTAAATCACTTAGATACTATTGGTCATTTTGATACATTTAAGGCTTGTATCGCTTACGAAGTAAACGGAGAGCAGACTACAGATTTCTCTACAAATGAGGAATTTTTAGAGAATGCGAAGCCTGTATATAAAGAGTTCAAAGGTAACTTCGGAGATGTTGCATCATGCAAGACATTTGATGAATTGCCAGAGCAGGCAAAAGAGTATATTCGCTATATTGAAGAATACACAGGTACTTTTGTAAAATTGATTGGTACAGGTGCGGACAGAGAAAATATGATTGTTCGTGAACAATAAATGCTCCGTGACAGGTCTCGTGGCGTGAGATTTGAAACAAAATGAGTGGATGATTCTTTGAGATTGAATAAAGAACAAAGAGTTTTGCAAGCAAAACTCTAGCGCGACCGTGGTATTGCGCAGCAATTAACTCCATCTCCGCGGTCTGCGCATCCTCGCGGAGCGTTTTTTATGTAATAGGAAATTGCATCGCAATTTCCTATTACATAAAAAAGGTGCAGTTGCTATGACGAATTATCGTCGGTTGCAACTGCACCTTTTTGAAATATAGAAAATTTGTATTCTTTACAAATATATCTTCTAGCCTTCGTGCACAAAATGTGCTATATGTAATTAAATTTGCTCTAATAAGCTATCTTCAAACACAGTGATGTATTGTTTCCAAATAGGATAATTTACATGATTTGGATACTTCTCTGTATAATGTTCGAAAATGCTGATATACTTTTCCAAAAGTTTTGGACGAGTAGTAGCAATTGTAATGAAATCTCCGTTTAATGTTTCACATTTAGTGAAATCAATTTCGTTAATATCCAATGATTCGTCTGTGAATAATCTCATATCCGAGTCCCCCTTTATAATTATTTGATATTGTGTACTCACACCCAATAATTCACATTTTAGCATAGTTGTTTCGCTTTTTCAAGTATTTGTAAACGATTTAAGAAAAATGTAACAAATGTAATAAAGTTTATCGTTTTTGAGGAATAGTTTCTAATATTTGTAATAGTTTATGTTGAATGTTGAGCCTTGATAGTGTTATAATGGAGTTATATTGTTAGTTCGTAAAAGTGCGTAGGTGGAAAAAGTGAAAGAAAAAATTACACAATTATCAAGAGAAAGATTTGAGTACGATTTACCGAAATTAGTGTGCTCAAGAGAAAAATTAGAAATCGAGGTTGAGACGGGAAAAGTTGCAAAGGGTACGTTTGTACTGGGAAATACTGCTGGAAGACAGATGAAAGGACTTCTTTATTCATCTTCTCATCTGTTGGAACTTGAGATGACGTCTTTTGTGGGAGAAGAGACGGAAATCGGATATGAATTTCATGCAGAAGATATCAGAGCGAAGGATAAGATTAATGGGCAAATCAGCGTTGTAAGTTCATGTGGAGAGATGGAATTACCATTTGAAATTACAGTGTTGGAGAAGTTTATTGATTCACCTTTTGGTGAAGTGCGCGATTTATTCCAGTTTGCAAATCTGGCAAGATTAAATTGGCCTCAGGCGGTTAGTATTTTCAAGACAGATGCTTTTAAGGAAATATTCTTGAAAAAAGATATTGATGTGAGAAATCTGTATGAAGGACTTGTTCAAAGTGGAAAGTACAACCAGGCATTGGAAGAATTTTTAGTATACATTCAGAAGAAGGAGCGCATGGTTCTTGAAGTGGAACAGCAGTCCTATTCTTTTGATGTAAAAAAAGAAAATGTGACGGATCAGATTGTTGTAAAGAAGAATTCCTGGGGATTTCTTGATGCAAAGATTTATTGTGATCAGCCATTTGTCCAGATTTCAAAGCAGGAATTGACAGTTTCTGATTTTATTGGCGATGGGTGTCTTTTGGATTTTGAAGTTGACAACAGTCAGCTTCGTATTGGAAAAAATGTTGCACACATTACTATTCAGACCGCATTTCAGACCATTACCGTTGATGTTACCGTTGAGAAAAACGTGAAGCATATGGAATTGGATTACGATGAGGGAAAGATTAAAAAATGCGAAGTAATATTGGTTGAAAGATACTTAGATTTGAGAAATAATCGTATTTCTGTTGCAGATTATGTTGCTGATATGCGAGATGCAATTACAAAACTTGACAGAATGCTGGCGGTAAAGAGAAATCTGGGTGAGTTGGGATACACCAGACGTTTGGATTTATATCGGATGCATCTTTATATGGTGGAAGGCAATAAGCAAAAAGTGCAGGAAATGATTGATGTGTTGGAACGGGAAGCTCATATTATGAAGCGCAATACCTTGGTTGATTATTGTGGATATATGTATTTGAAGGCTTTATATAGCAGAAGAGAACCTGATTTGCAGAATGCATTGCGTGAATTAAGAGAGTGCTTTAAACAGGAACCAAATTCATGGGAAATCCTTTGGATGATGATGTTTTTGGATGAAAAGTTTGAACAGGAGCCTGCAGAGAAGATAGTTGCTATCAGTGAGCAGTACGAAAGAGGATGCCGTAGTCCGATTTTATATTACGAAGTATGTAATATCATCAATCAGGATCCGACGTTACTGAAAGAATTAACGCCATGTCTGCTTCAGGTTGTGAATATGGGCGTAAAATACATATTACTTTCAGAACCTGTGGCTGTGCAGTTTGCGTATCTTGCAGAACGCGAGAAGAAGTACAATCAACTGGTAATAAAAAATCTTGTTTACTTCTATGAAAAATATAAAAACAAAGATGTATTATCTGCAATCTGCAGTATTATGATCAAGGCAGATATGTCTTCGATAGGCTGCTTTGAATGGTATGATACCGGAGTGAAGGAACAGTTACATCTGACACAGTTATATGAATATTACATGTATTCTATCGATGAAACCTATGAAGGTTTGTTACCACAGGATGTATATTTGTATTTTTCATATAATACCAATTTATCAGACGATAAAAAAGCATTTTTATATGCAAATGTTGTGAAGCATAAGAAAGAGTTGACGGAAATTTATCCGATGTTTGAAAGTCAGATACGTCTTTATGTTCAGGAACAACAGCAAAAAGGAAAGATAAACAGTCACTTGGCTGTGCTGTATAGGGAATTTATTTCTGTAAATGATATTAGTTCGTCTGTTGCACAGACATTGCCAAATATATTGTTTAAACAGCGTATCCACTGCACGCATCCAGGAATTACAGGTGTGGTTGTGAGACATAAAGAATCGGATGAGGAAATTATTGTGTCTTTGGATGAATACGGAGATGCATATGTAGATATTTTCACGGAGCATGCAAAGATATTCCTGCTTTCTTCTAACGGAAGAAGATATGTTACGAGTATTCCGTATGAGCAGGAGAAACTCATGACGAGAAATGCATTGGCGGAAGTATGTTTCCAAAAGGCTCCGAATAACCGTATGCTTTGCATGTACATATATGAAAAGATTGAATATTATCATAAGAGAAATATTAAGATTAATGATCTTCAAAAATATATGGATGTGGATTGGTTGAAGCCGGAATATCGTAAAAAGTGGATTATGAAGCTGATACAGAATTATTACGATAATTATGAGGGCGACGCCTTAGAAGCATTGTTGCAGGAGATTGATCTTCAGGGAATGCGTAGCTCCCAGAGAAAGCTTATTACAGAGTATTGTATTATCCGTGGATTGTATGCACGCGCCTATGAGCAGATTTGTGAATACAGTTTTGAAGGTATCACTGTAAAGAGACTTAGAGCATTGTGCTCGAAGATGATTAAACAAAAAGGTATGGAAGAAGAAGATCAGGTTCTTTCTAATATGGCTTTTTATGTGTTTAAGAGTGGAAAATATGATGAAAATATTTTATTGTATCTGGTTCGTTTTTACCTTGGTACTACTAGGGATATGATTTTGGTTTGGAGAGAAGCCAGAGAATATGATATGGATACTATAGATTTGGAAGAACGTTTGCTTGGTCAGATTTTGTTTGCAGAAAGCTATGTAAAGGATGCCATGGACGTATTTTTATCTTTCTACGGAAGAGGAAGAAACCGTACGTTGATTAAAGCGTTTGTAAGCTATTATTCTTTCAAGTATGTTGTAAAAGACAGAGTTTTAGATCCGGCGTTTTTTGAAATTGTTCGCAAGGAATTAGAAATTGAGGACAATGCATCCGCACTTTATGCACTTTTAAAATATTACAGCACGCTTGATAGTTGGAATGACGATCAAAAAGAATTTATCAAGGAAAAAGTGGATGTATTGATGGAGAAAGGCATTATTTTCCCATTCTTCAAAAACTTCACAAAAGCATTAAAGTTCCATGGTGGATTGGAACATATGGTGTTTGTGGAATATCGTACATTGCCTGAGCGTCAGGTAGTTTTACATTACTTTGTGGAAGACGAAGAAATGGGAGAAGGATTTAATGAGATACCACTTAAGAACATGTACGGTGGCATTTATGTGCAGTCTTTCATGTTATTCCAAAACGAAACTTTGCAGTATTACATCGAAGAAGTTGTAGAGGATGAAGAACCGGTGATTACAGAGAGTATCACGGTGAAGGGCGCTGTGCAGATGGACGTGGAAGAAGAGGAAGAAGATTTGTTTGCACAGATTAATTTAATGCTTATGGCCCGTGAAATGAAAGATGAGAAGACTTTATTGACGGCATTAAGACATTATGCGAAAAATCAATATGCATTTGAGCATGCATTTAAAATGAAAGAGTAAACATAGATTAGACACCAAAATAGATAATGATGAAAGAGATTACGACTTAAGGAAGGAGGATAAAAATGTTAAGTGACGAAAGAACTCTGTTAGTAGGAGTAGAATTAGGAGAGGAAACATCCCAGATTACATGTTTTAATCCTAACACTTATGAGCCAGAGTCGATTTGTTTCAAAAGTGATCCGGAAAAATATTTGATTCCGACGGTGTTATTTTACCGAAGAGATACGGGAGATTGGACATTTGGAGAAGAAGCACTAGAGTGGAACCGTGAGAAAGACGGTGTGTTAGTTAAGCAGTTGGTTTCTAAAGCATCTCAAAATGAATTAGTGGTTGTAGATGACAGGGAAGTGGAACCAAAGTATCTTTTGGAGCGTTTTATTAAGAGATTACTTGGAATGTTAAAAGTAGAATATCCAAATGATACCATCCGGTCACTAGTAATAACGGTAAAAGAGAAAAATATGATACTCATTGACAATATCTATTCTGCTTTACAGGGATTAGGTATTAGCAAACTGAGAGCCAGCGTTCAGAGTCATGAGCAGTGCTTTGTAAATTATGCCATGAATCAGCCGAAAGAGTTGCGTGTAAATGACATTGTGCTGTTTGATTTTAATGAGGAAGGACTTAGGTATTATCAGATTTCCGTAAATCGTAGAACAGAACCACCTACAGTTGTTTTAAATAAGCGTGATTTCAAGGATATATTGCCTTATTCCTTATTGCAAAATAATACGGATATGGAAAACGTAGCGTATGTGTTTGAAAGTATTACCATGAATGTGTTGCATAAGCAGATTGTATCTACAGTATATGTGACAGGAGTGGGATTTGAGGATAATTGGTGTAAAGATGTTCTTAAAAAATTGTGTGTAGGAAGACGTGTATTTGCAGGACAGAATCTATACGCAAAAGGTGCCTGTTATGCAGCCCGTGAAATGATAGGCGAAGGCAAATTAAAGAACTATTTGTATTTAGGCGAGGAAATGTTGGCAGTGAATATTTATACGCCGATGTTTACGGAAGCCAAAAATATAGAGTATCCATTGGTAGAAGCAGGAACTGCATGGTACAATGCAAATAAAACTATCAGTTTTATACCGGATGGAGAAATTGAAGTGGAACTTCTTTTTGAGTATGTGGTTGGAAATCAGGTGGAACACCATTTTGTGACTATGGATGGTTTGTGGAACATGGAGAGAAAAACAAGAATTGAAATGTCAATTGAGTTTTCAGACACACATACATGTATCGTAAGACTTCATGACAGAGGTTTTGGTGAAATTTATCCTTCTTCAAACCGTGTCTGGGAGAAGATTATTCCTATTCAGGGAAATACTACAACAAAGGAACAAAGTAAAGGGGAATGATAATATGGGAAGAATGATATTATGCGCAGGACCATTGGCGAAGGAACCCTATCATTTCGCTTTGACCGGTATGAATGTATACTCGTTGGAAGAATTAGGGTATTACTTATATCACAACATATACACCATTTCACTGGATGATTTTGATAAAACATTTTTTCAGTGGGTGGAACAGGAATTAAAACGTGAAGACCTGGCTGAGAAGTGGAAAGAAATCCGTCGTGTCAGCTCAGATATCAAGGATATTGTAGTCAGCGTGTTGTGTGCTACAGACTATTTTGGAAAACTTGAAATTGAAAGTCTTATAAAGACAGTGGATGACATTAACAATATGCCGTCAATTGAACGCCGAAAAATTGAGGCAGACAATTATATGCGTTATCAGGATTATGATAAAGCGATGCACGTATACAAAGAAATCTTGGTTTCTGATGAAGCAAAACAGATATCAGCAAAGGATTTTGGAAATATTATTCATAACATGGGTGTCATTCATGTGCATATGAAATGTTTTGAGATTGCGGAGCGTGAATTTAAACAGGCATATAGTTTAAATCAGGATGAGGAAAGTTTGCGTGAATATTTTTATCTTTTAAAATTACAACATAAAGATAAATTATTTCTTCAGGAAGTTTTGACCTTTAATTTGTCTGAAGAAACAGTAAAAGATATTGTAAAACAGTTGGAAGATATTTTAGATGAGGCGGAAAAAACAAAAGAATATCAAAAGCTTCTTCGTTTACCAGAGGTAAAGGAGCAGGGGCGTGTTGGTGAGTATTATTACACCATTGATTCCATGATATTCAATTGGAAACAGCAGTATAAGCGTGGGATGGAGCAAAGATGAGTTTTTTGGGGTTTCGAAAAAAGAATACTAAGAAAGTAACTGAAGGGAGAACTGAGGCAATTCATGTTGGTGTAGATGCGGCTGTCAGAAAGAAACAGCAGGAACAGCGAGAAAAAAAAGAAGAAATCATTCTGGAAGATTATACACCAAATTACGAAGAAACTATACTTCCTATGGAAGAAAGTTTCGTTTCCAATAAAACAACAGAGGAAGCTATTGAGTTTTTGGAAGAAAATTGCCGACAGATCAATGAGGCACAACAGCATGTGGACAATGCAAAAATTGAGTATCAGGCAGTATGTGAGTATTTATCGGATGTTCAGAAAGTGGAGCGTATGCCGGATGGAGAACGAAAGTTACTCAATGATTCTGCATTAAAAATTGTGAATTTAACAAAAGAGCGGGAAGATTATCAAAATCGAACGGTATTTACAGACAATCCATGTTTTCGGGCTATTCGAAAACATGAAGATACTCTTATGGAAGAATTGAAAAACATGCGAGATGCCGAACAGTATAAAAAAGTCATTGAAAACGATATGCGACAGATTAAGGCAGAAAAAAAGGCGTTAGGATACGATTATAAGAATATTCCGAGCAATCAGTCGGAGTTAAAGAAAATTACGGTTGCATTGACTTTGATTGTGGTTAGTCTGTTTGCCTTGTTTTTTGCGTTACAGTTTGGTATGGAACAGGATATGAAAATTCCATTCATGCTTACGGCAATGATGGCAGCAGTTGCATTGGCATATATTGCGTATGAGTCGCACCGAAACAAGGTGGAATATGCAATCTTAGAGAAACAGATTAATCGTGCCATACAGGTGGAAAATAAAATTAAAATCAAATACATCAATAATACCAGTTCCCTTGACTACAGCCATAGCAAATATGGTGTAAAAAATTCCATGGAATTGGAGTATTTGATTAAAGAATACAAGAAGGCAAAAGAAGCAGAACGAACTTATGAGAGCAATACAGACAGATTGCAGCATTATCGTGAAAAAGTAGTGGATATTTTAAAAGTTCAGGAGCTTAAGGACACGGAAATATGGCTGCATCAGCTAAATGTTTTATTAAGCAAGCAAGAGTTTGAAGAGATGAAAGCCGGTTTGGAAGACAGACGCGAGAAACTGATAGAAAAAATGGATTATAATTTACAGGTGAAAGACCGTTATTTCAATCATATGCATATGGTTTTAGATGAAAAGCCTGAGTTAAAGAGTACATTACTTGAGATGATGAAGACACATAACATTTCACTTGGCTAAATCAAAATAAAAAATGCAGGAGAAAAGGGAATGAAGTTACTATTTGGAAGTGTATTTGTAATCAGCGTCATAATATTCATTTGGATAAAAATGAGAAAAAAAGATATCCTAATGGTTACAGATACACCTATGCAAGGTGAAAAAGAAAAACATTCCCTTCAAATCCGCATAAAGGTGGAAAGAAACGGTTATCAGATTAACATTCATGTGTTTCAGATGGATGATGAGGAAATCGGACATTTGCTGGCTACGTATACTGGGAATAAGTATAATGAACAGGAAAAATACAGTCGTGCAGTCCACATAGAACAACTATTTGTGAAGCGGAAGTTTCGTCGGAAAGGGATAGCGAAAGTAATATTTCGGTATCTGATGGAGGAAATGAAGCGAATAGAACAATTGGAAGACTTTGAATTTACGTTGTTATATGGGGAAGTTGGTAATACCGGAACGGATGATCCGCATATTTCCCTTCCATTTTATCGAAAGATAGACGGGACAGAATACAATCAGGAAAAAAGGCTGCGTTTTTCTTTGGAAAAAAAGGCTGCGTTGGATGGACTTGATTGTTTTAAATATGTAATTGAGAAAAGAGGTTGAAATTATGGCAATGAATCCGGCGATGATTATGAAAATGATGTCAGCAAAAAAGACATTTGAAAACAACCATCCGAAGTTTGTGTTATTTTTGAAGCACATGTTTTCAGGTGGTGTGGAAGAAGGTACGATTATAGAAATGACAGTTACAAAACCTGGGCAGGCACCGGTAACATCAAATATTAAAGTGCAGGCATCAGATTTGGAATTGTTAAACAGTTTAAAAGATATGAGATAAGACAAAATATGTGTAAAAGATTCGATAATTGGTATCGAGTCTTTTTTTATGTAAGAGGAGAATCCTATTTATTAATCACTTGACTTTAAAAAAATATATGTTTATAATTGAATAGAAATTTGAGAATTACTCTCAAATTTGAGAAAACAATGATAGTGAGTGAAAACAGAGGTGTTCGTATGGAAAAGAAAATCTATCATACAGAGCAACGCAAACAGTTGTTGGCATTTCTTCAAGAACATAAGACAGAGCAGTATTCAATTGATGAAATGATTGCATTGATGGATCCGGAAAATATGCCGGGAAAGAGTACGGTGTACCGTCTTATGAAACAACTTGTGGAGGAAGGAATTGTAAAGCGAAGCAATAAAGAAAATACCAGACAGTTCGTGTATCAGTTATTGGAAGGAAAACAGTGTAGTCACCATTTTCATTTACAGTGTGAAAATTGCGGAAAGCTGTTTCATTTGAAAGAGGAAGAAACTGAACAGGTAAAGGGAATGTTACAATTACAGGATAAGTTTCATGTAGATGTGTCAAAATGCGTGCTTGTGGGAACTTGCGAAAACTGTGAGGAAAACATTCAGGAGAAAAAGACGGATTAACAATATAGTGGCAACACTGGAAGGAGTTTATTATGAAAAAATTAAGTTTGTTATTGTTTGTAATGTTAATTGGATGTGTTTGTATGACCGGATGTGGAAAGAAAACACAATCAGATAAAGAAGGAATCAATGTAGTTACCACAAAATTTGCATCATACGATTTTGCAAGAGCGGTAGTTGGAGATAAAGGAAACGTAACGATGTTACTTCCACCTGCTTCAGAAAGCCATACATATGAACCAACACCACAGGATATTATTTCAATCCAGAATGCAGATTTATTTGTTTACAACGGTGGGGAGTCTGAAACATGGGTAGATGAAGTGTTAAAAGATATCGACACATCAAAGGTAAAAGTGATTTCCTGCATGGATATGGTTACTTTATATGAAGAAGAGACTGTAGAAGGTATGCAGGCAGAAGAAGAGGAAGAAGAAGGCGAAGAGGGCGAAGAAGTAGAATATGATGAGCATGTCTGGACAAGCCCTATGAATGCAAAGAAAATTGTAGAAGGTATTGAAAAAGAAGTGGCTGAAATTGACGCTGCCAACAAGGATACTTATCTTGAAAACGCCGCTTCCTATGAGCAGAAATTAGATAAATTAGATAGTGAATTTAAAGATGTTGTAAGCAAAGCAAACAATCTAACAGTTGTGTTTGGTGACCGTTTCCCATTGAGATATTTTGTAGAAGAATACGGAATTAAGTATTTTGCAGCATTTCCGGGATGTGCAGAAGATACAGAACCTAACGCATCTACTGTTGCATTTTTAATTGATAAAGTTAAGGCGGAAAAAATTCCTGTAGTATTTCATATTGAATTATCAAATGAAAAGATTACTAACACCATTTGTGAAAGCACTGGTGCTAAGAGCATGTTGTTCCATGCATGTCACAACATCTCAAAAGATGATTTTGAAGCTGGGGTTACATATGTAGATTTAATGGAACAGAATGTGAAAAATTTGGACGCTGCTTTGAATGAATAGAAAATGAGGTGAGCACATGGCATTATTGACATGTAAAGATATTTGCATGGGGTATGAGGGAAAAATCATGCTCCAAAATGTAAATTTTCATGTGAATTCAGGGGATTATCTCTGCATTGTAGGTGAAAATGGTTCAGGAAAGAGTACCCTGTTAAAGGGAATCTTGCGATTGAAAAGTGTTGCTTCAGGAGAATTTACTTTTGGAGACGGATTGTCAAAAAATGAAATTGGATATTTACCACAGAGAATGAATATCCGAAAGGATTTTCCTGCCAGTGTGTATGAAGTAGTTTTGTCAGGACGGAACAACCAGATGGGATGGAGACCATTTTTTACAAAGAAAGATAAAAAGATTGCTTTGGAACGTATGGAATGGATGGGAATTCTTGATTTAAAAAATGAAAGTTTTGCGGTTCTTTCCGGTGGACAACAGCAAAGAGTATTGCTTGCCAGAGCACTTTGTGCCACACAGAAATTATTGGTCCTTGATGAACCTGTGACAGGGCTTGATCCTATTGTGACAAAGGAAATGTACGAATTGATACAAAAAATCAACAAAGAACATGAGATTACTGTTATCATGGTATCTCATGATACAAAGGAAGCCATGGAACAGGCAAGCCACATTTTACATTTAGGAAATGAACAGTTATTTTTTGGAACTACAAAAGAGTATGGTGAGAGTTCTGTTGGAAAGAAGTATTTAAAGGAGGCGTAGGCATGTTTGAAACAATACAGGAAATGATGTCCTATACATTTTTGGCACGGGCTGTAATCGTTGGAAGCCTTGTGTCTTTGTGCGCGGCTCTTTTAGGTGTTACCTTGGTTTTAAAGAGATATTCCATGATTGGTGACGGATTATCTCATGTGGGTTTTGGTGCGCTGGCAGTTGCCAGTGCATTAAATATGACACCACTTACGGTTACCATACCTGTGGTTTTGATTGCTTCCTTTTTCCTGTTAAGACTTAGTGATAACAGCGCTATCAAAGGGGATTCAGCCATTGCCATTATTTCCAGTGGTTCCCTTGCCATCGGTGTTGTAGTTACTTCTATGAACGGAACAAATACAGACTTATCCAATTATTTATTTGGTAGTATACTGTCTGTAAGCCACGAAGATGAAATTTTATGTATTTCAGTTTCTTTAGTGGTATTGCTTGTATATGTATTGTTTTATCATCGTATTTTTGCAATCACTTTTGATGAGAATTTTGCAAAAGCAACCGGTATTCCTACGAAACTTTTTAACACTATTATTTCAATGCTTACAGCAATTGTAATCGTAGTTGGAATGCGCCTTATGGGAACTTTGTTGATATCCAGCCTGATTATATTTCCGTCGATTTCAGCCATGCGTGTATTTCATAAATTTAAGGCGGTTGTGATTTTATCAGCTATTTTGTCGGTGGTGTGTTTTGTAGTGGGTATCACGATGTCCTATGTTTATGAACTGCCAAGTGGCGCAAGTGTCGTATTAGTCAATATGGCAGTGCTTTTGATTTGTAGTATATTGGGATTTGTTACCAGAGAAATCATTAAAAAATAGAAAAGAGGAACAATCTTGAAAAGAGTGGTAAGTTTTTTTAGAGGTGAGACAGTACTTAGTGTGGCATGGATATTAGCAGTAGTGTCTTGCTTTTTTGTGTTTCCGGATAGAAAATACGCGGATTATATTGATGTGAGAACACTGGTAATTCTATTTTGCCTTATGGCAGTCATGGCGGGGTATAAAGAAATTGGTGTGTTTGACTGGATTGCCAGAAAGCTTTTAGGATTTGCAGACACATTGACAAGCATGATGTTTATATTAGTCATGCTTTGCTTTTTCTTTAGTATGTTTATTACCAATGATGTGGCTCTTATAACATTTGTTCCTTTGACATTGATTGTTTTGAATATTTTAGGTGAAGAGTATCAAAAGAAATGGACCATTAAAATTGTAGTGTTACAGACCATTGCTGCAAATCTTGGAAGTATGCTTACACCTATTGGAAATCCGCAGAATCTTTATTTGTATGGCGTGTCTAAGATGAATATGGCATCGTTTCTAAAATTGATGTTACCCTACAGTCTTGCGGCGTTTGTAGGACTTATTGTGTGGATCGTAGTGCTTACTGTAAGAAAAAAAGAAACCTTGTCCGTAGAATTAAGTCAAAGTAAAACTATGGATATCAAAAAAATGAGTATCTATTCATTTATGTTTATTGTTAGTTTATTGACAGTAGCAAGAGTGGTTCCTTTTTGGATGACATTGATTTTGGTAATTGTAGGAGCTTTTGTAAGTGATGTACGGGTACTAAAAAATGTGGATTATTCTTTACTACTGACATTCGTAGGCTTTTTCGTATTTATTGGAAATATGGGACGAATAGACGTATTTCATCAATTCATTCAACATGTATTAGAGAAAAAAGAAATTGCTGTTTCTATTTTAGCAAGCCAATTTATCAGTAATGTGCCGGCGGCGCTGTTGTTATCCGGATTTACGAAACATGTTTCTTATTTGGTTGTAGGAACTAATTTAGGTGGACTTGGTACTCTGATTGCATCTATGGCAAGTCTTATTTCCTTTAAGTATGTTGCAAGGGAAAATAAACGGCTAAGAGGAATGTATCTCTTATATTTTACCGTGGTAAATGTAGTGTTTTTAGCAGGTGAGCTTGGAGTTGCATTTATTTGTGAAATGTAAAAGGAATATGGAAATATAAGATATGCCCCCTGTGGAGTCCACAGGGGGCATAGTGTTTAAAATACTAATATTAAGTGGATATTTCTTTAAAATATCTTGGTAAATATCTCACGTTTGTAGTTTATATTCTTCTGATTACAGAAGCTAATTCCTCCGCAGGAACGGTGGCACCATCAGAAATCCACTGCATATAGCAGTTAAACAATGCACCGGCATAGTAATAGAAAGCATAAGAATGCATGGTGCTTTCTTCATGAAACGCTGGCTGTTTTCTTACATAGTCATTTAATGCGTCCAAAAGCATACTCTCCATGCCTGCTTTTTTCAGACAAAGTGCAAAAGCCATATGTTGCTTGAAAAATAAAAGACTTTCCAATACGTGAGCACGACTGTGAAACGGGTTTTTGGTAGATTGTTCCACTTTTTTGTCATATTCTTCCAAGATATATTTCATATAATCTTTTAAAATATCTTCCTTATCATAAAAATAACGATAGTAAGTCATGCGAGATACCCCGGCTTTTTTTGTGAGATCTTTGATAGAAATATCTTCTAATGGTTTCGTTTCCATCATTTTAATAAGTGCCTGTGATAAATATAATTTTCCTTTTTGCATACATTTTCCTCTCCGATGTAGTCCGTGTTTACGCATCCTTGCGTGATAGACTATTAATGTTACATTTCAATCATTTTTGTAAATTGTAACATAAATAGTTTTAAATTACAATACATGTAGTAATGAAAACTACATGTGAAAGCATGGAAGAATACGTTTTGTGTTATGCGTGAAAAATGACTTGAAAACTAATCGGGTAGAGGTCGTTTGAAACAATAATTATGTTGTTTTGAAGAAACGGTATAATTACAAAACGGGAGTTATAGTAAGGAGAATGCATATGAAAGAGTTGCGAATTGGTAATAAAGTAGCAAAATATCCTATCATACAAGGTGGTATGGGCGTAGGCGTAAGCCGTGGAAAGTTGGCGGGCGCTGTGGCGAAAGAAGGTGGCGTAGGAATTATTTCATCTGCACAAATCGGATATGACATGGAAGGCTTTGAAAAAGACCAGGCTTCCTGCAATTTAAAGGCTATTGAGGAACAGATTGCTTTGGCAAAAGAAATATCTGAAGGAAACGGATTAGTTGGTGTCAATGTTATGGTTGCACTAAAAGATTATAGAGAACATGTAAGAACAGCGGCAAAAGCTGGTGCGGATGTAGTAATTTGTGGTGCCGGACTTCCTATGGATCTTCCAGAATTGGTTGAGGGATATGATACAAAGATTGCGCCGATTGTTTCTTCTGTACGCTGTGCAAGTTTATTACTTCGTAAATGGAAGAAAAAATATGACTATTTGGCAGACTTTGTAGTAATTGAAGGTCCAAAAGCAGGTGGTCATCTTGGATTTACAAAAGAAGATGCAGTAAGTATTAAAGATTTCGATAAAGAAATCGTGGCGATTATTCAGGAAGTAAATCGTTTCGGAAGAGAATTTGAGAAAGATATTCCTGTAATTGTAGCCGGGGGAGTTTTTGATAAAAAAGATATTGAACACGCATTTGCCATTGGTGCAAGCGGTGTGCAGATTGCCAGCAGATTTGTGGCTACTTATGAATGTGACGCATCGGATGCATACAAAGAGGCGTATGTAAAAGCTACAAAAGATGATATTTGCATTATTAAAAGTCCGGTGGGAATGCCGGGAAGAGCTTTGAGAAATAAGTTTATCAAGAGTGTGGAAGGAAGTCCATGCAGCGTTGATAAATGTTACCAGTGCCTTGCAAAATGTAATCCTGCAAAGATTCCGTATTGCATTACAAAAGCATTGATTAATGCCGTAAAGGGAGATTTGGAACATGGATTGATTTTCTGTGGAGACAATGTTGATCGTATTAAAAAAATAGTTTCCGTTCATGATTTGATGGCTGAACTAGTATAGAGAGATTATGAAAGTATGTTTTTGGGGGAGCAGAACGATAAATATGTCTTGCTGTGCAAAGGATGAATGAAAAATTTTTAGAACATAAAATAGAAAAAGTGTTGCATTTTTTATGAATGCAACACTTTTTCCATGTACAAAGATATGGTTTAGCGTGTAAAATAGATGTTGAGTAATTACACTATGTACTTTCAAAAGTATGGTATAAAGGAGCTTCAGAGAGAACATAAAAAAAACGGAGGGAATTTTATGAAAACAGTTTTAATAACCGGAGCTACCTCAGGCATTGGTGAGGAATTTGCAAGAAGATTTGCCAAAAGAGGGTATCGTTTGATTCTGGCAGGAAGAAACAGAGAGAAACTCTTGGAATTAAAAGAGTTATATGGAAATGATACTATGCTTATATGTTCAGATTTGGCAGAGGAACAGAATTGCTATGATTTATTAGAACAGGTGAAATCAGAAAAAATAGATGTATTTATTAACAATGCCGGATTTGGAGATTGTGGCAGATTTACGGAAAATGATATAGAAAAAGAAGTAAAGATGATAAAAGTAAACGATATAGCAATGCATATATTGTTTAAAGGAATGCTATTAAAGATGGAACAAAGAGGGAGAGGAATTATATTAAATGTAGCATCTTCAGCCGGACTTTTGCCTGCCGGTCCTTTCATGGCAACCTATTATGCATCAAAAGCATATGCTGTTAGTCTTACAAGGGCGGTTGCCTATGAATTAAAGGCGCAGAATAGTAAAGTATATGTGTGTGCCCTTTGTCCGGGACCGGTAGATACAAATTTTAACGAAGTGGCTAAAGTACAGTTTGCGCTACCAGGAATTTCTGTGAGAAAATGTGTATCAGAAGCATTTCACGGAATGAGTCAAAGAAAGACGATTATTGTTCCTACAGCGAAAATGAGAGTGGCAATGGCGGGACAAAAGTTGCTTCCAACGAAACTTCTTGTAAGTCTGACGGCAAATCAGCAAAAAAAGAAGATGGATGATAAATGAGCTGATTAATTAGAAATCTTCACAAATAATAGTATTATTTGGTATATAGATTATAGATAATGAAATAATTGTAAAAAATAGAAAAAAATGAAAAAAATTGTAAAAAAACCGTGCATTTGGAAAAGGATTCCATTATAATAAATATGAGGAGTATTATTATTAGGGGGAATGTTACTATGAAACTTAGAACGAAAATTTATTTATTAGCATTGGTTCCTGCATTGTGCATTGGTATTGTAACGGTTTGCATGTTTGCAAATAAAATGAAAACGTCCATTACACAGCAGGCGTATAAAGGAATGGAAGCAGCAACAATATTGATTAACAGTATTTTCGATGCCAGTTCCACAGGGGAATATCATTTAAATGATAATGGAGAATTTTACAAGGGTGATACATTAAACATTTCCGAAGCGACAGATATTGTGGATCAAGTAAAAAAGGATACAGGGTTTGATGTAACAATCTTTTACGGAGACACAAGATATTTAACTACAATAATGAATTCAAGCGGCGAGAGACAGGTTGGTACTAAGGCTAGTGATGCTGTTATCGAAAGTGTTTTGAACAAAGGAAATAATTATTCCAGTGATAATGTAGAAATCTTTGAAACTCGTTATATCTGTTATTATATTCCTTTGCGTCAGGTTGGCAGCGAAGAAGTAATCGGTATGATTTTCCTTGGGGAGAGATATGAAGAGGTATCAAGCCTTATTAAAACAAGTATTTATGAAAGCGCAATTCCTTGTTTAATATTGTTAATTATTGCTATGCTCCTTGCTGTAAAAGTTGGAAAAGATATCGTGGATTCTATGCAGAAGGGTATCGCATATCTGACTAAAGTAAAAGATGGACAACTTGGATTTAAAGTTGACGAGACATTACTTAAGAAAAAAGACGTTGTGGGCGATATGTGTCGTTCCATTGATCAATTAAATAACAAATTATCGGAAATCATAGAAAATATTGTTGTCCAGTGTCAATCATTAAATGAAAACTCATCTGCCTGCAATCTTACTGCAGACCGTTTAAATGACTCTATATCACAGATCAGTGCGGTTGTGGAACAGGTAGCTGCTACCACTACAAATCAGGCAGAAGATACAGAAGATGTGAATAAAAACATTAGCACTATGGGTGATGTAATTACTGATATTTCAAAGATGTCTCATAGTGCACAGGATGTATTAAGACAGTTGACTGAGAGTATGAAAGAAGTGGAAAATGCAGTAATGACCATTTCGNNCAGACAAAACTTTTGTCATTAAATGCAAATATCGAAGCTGCCAGAGCAGGAGAGTTAGGAAAAGGATTTGCAGTTGTTGCTACTGAAATTCAGCAATTAGCACAGAGTAGCGAGGAAGTTACACAGCAGATTCAGGGTATTTTGATGGAACTTTGCGAAAATTCGGAAGAAGCATTGCATTGTATGGATGATGTAAAAGAAATCGTTCATCAGCAGCATGAGCAGGTAACGAAGACGCAGGATACATTTACTGAATTAAATCTTGCTATTGGTGGAGATGAAGATTACGAAGTTTTGGACAATGGTAAAACTTCCCTTAGCACAGAGCGAAGAAAATCAGTGGAAACTATACATAATCTTGCAGCTGCATCTGAGGAAATTGCAGCCAGCACAGAGGAGACTGCTGCTTCTGTTGAGCAGGTTGCAGAAATGTCACTCAATGTTGGTGAACAGGCAGAACACTTAAAGAAGATTGCAGATGTGCTGAGAGAACAGGTAAGTCATTTCCATGTTGAAAAAGAAGCATAAAATGTGTAAGTAATAATATAGTGATAAAAGAATCGAGGGAGCAAAAAATGCTCCCTCGTTTTTTGAAAATCCAAATTCAAAGTACGATGTTGATAGGACTAATATATTTCGTGATGATCATTTTTATAGTCGTCAAATAGTTTCAGACATTTGTCACGGTCAACTTCGATTTGTTTTAATATTTGCTGTTTACCGTCTAAATGGTCGTAGAATTTGTCGTCTCTAAAGCCGATATCGTCAGTGTCTTTGCGGTTACAGCCATAATAAAGGGTCGTAATGTTTGCCCAAAGAGTGCCCCCAAGGCACATAGGGCAAGGCTCTGCCGTAGTATATAATTCACAGCCGGTAAGATCGTGGGTGCCAAGATTTTTACAGGCATCCCGAATAGCTTCCATTTCTCCATGACAGGTTGGATCATGTTTGGCAAGTACCCGGTTGTGGCCTCTGCCTACGATTTTTCCATCCTTTACAATTACGGCACCAAAAGGCCCTCCATCTTTATTCTTAATCCCTTCATAGGCTTCTTTGATTGCTTCCTCCATAAATGTTCCCATAAAAATCCCTCCAAACTTGTTTCTTGTTTTGATTATACTATAATTGGGTATTAAATGACAACAATTGTTGGATTTTGTGGAACAGTGTGATATAGTAGAGGTGATGTTGCCAAGGTTCACCAGTAAAAAGGATAAAATTTTGTGGCAGGAATCATGGATGAGTCTTGAAGATACATATTAGAAAGAAGGAAAAATATGAAAAAAGTACTGAGTCGATTGGAGTATAATTCACCTGTAACTCTGACATTTGCGATTATTTCATTGGTGGCACTTATTTTAGGGAACCTTACCGGAGGAAAGTCTACTACGCTTTTGTTTTGTGTGTATCCGTCAGGGTTTGATGATCCATTTACCTATTTTCGATTATTCGGACATGTATTTGGGCATAGTAATCTGGAACATTATTTAAATAATATGATGATGATATTTCTTATGGGGCCGATTGTAGAGGAAAAATACGGCGGAAGATTATTGGTTTTTATGATGGCAGTGACAGCCTTTATTACAGGTATTGCAAATATGGTGTTTTTTGAACAGGGACTACTTGGAGCAAGTGGTATTGTATTTTTATTGATTGTTTTGGCTGCAACTACCAGTATCAAAGGTGATAAAATTCCAATCACTTTAATTTTGGTTTTGGTATTTTATTTGGGAGAACAAATCTACAGCGGATTGTTTACAAAGGATAATATTTCTCAATTTACTCATATTTTAGGTGGTATTTGTGGATGGCTTTTTGGAACGCTGATTATGAAAAAGCGCGCTGCAAAGTCCGAGTAGGTGATTAGATTTAGAATTGCAAAAGAAAAAGGTGAATATTGCACAAGTGTTGCAATGAAAGTTAGTCGAGAGAACATGATAATATAAAGGAGTTTTTATGGAAGTATATATTGTAAGACATGGACAGACCGTTTGGAATGCGGAAGGACGATTGCAGGGAAATCAGGATATTCAGTTGAATGAAAATGGAAAAGCAGCGGCAAGGAAACTTGCAGAACAGTTAAAAGATGTGGATTTTGATTGTGTATTTTCGTCTCCATTGGTTCGGGCGTATGAAACTGCATGTATTGTATGTGGAAACCGCGATATCCCCATCATAAAAGATGACAGAATTCGGGAAATTTCTTTTGGTGATTTGGAAGGCGTACATAATTCGGAGTGGCAACAGGGCCCTTATCGTTTTTTCTTTACGGATCCTGGAAAATATATTCCACCTAAAAATGGTGAAAGTCTTTCGCAAGTTTGTGAAAGAACAAAAGAATTTTTGGAAGAACAGGTAGAATCTAAAGTAAAAGAATTTAATCGAATTATGATTGTTGCTCATGGGGCGGCAAACAAGGGAATGATGTGTCACATTGAAGGAAATTCTGTTGATAATTATTGGGGAGACGGACTTCAGAAAAATTGTGAGGCAACAAAATTTGTATATAATGGGGAAAAATGGGAAAGAATGACTTGTTAGAAATGGAATAATTTGGTATAATCATATTAATGGGGATATAGAATTACAATGTTCTCTCGGAGTCTTTTTATACAAGAATTTTGAGATAGATNNGAATTACAATGTAGGGGGGATTTGGATGACAACAAGAAATACAATATTAATTGCAGACGATTTTTTGGTAAACCGTCAGTTGTTAAAAATCATTTTTCAAGAGCAATTTACAATTTTAGAGGCAGAAAATGGTGAAGATGCCATTACATTATTATCACGAAATCGTGATGATATCGCGTTGCTTTTTTTGGATTTGCAGATGCCTGTTAAATCCGGAATTGAAGTACTTCAATTTATGGAGGATGAAGGACTCGACCGTTTGATTCCGGTTATTGTTATTACAGGAGAAGGTTCTGAGGAAATTGATGAAAAGGTATATGAACTTGGAGCATCCGATATTATTTATAAGCCATTTGCACCAAAGGTTGTTATGAGACGTTCCATGAATATCATGGAGTTGTTTTCACATCGTATTGACCTTGAAAATGCAATGGAGGCAAGAACAAGGGAATTAAATAGAAGTCAGGAAAAGCTCAAACGATTTAACCAGTTCCTGATGGGTTCTATTTGTTCAGTGGCTGAGTTTAGAACATTGGAGCCTAATACACATATTGATAGAATAAAGTATTTCACAAAGCTTTTATTAGGATATTTGAGAAAATACTATCCGAAGTATGGTTTGACAGCCGAACAGGTGAAAGAAATCACAGAAGCATCAGCTTTACATGATATTGGAAAATTAGTAATTCCAGATCGTATTTTATTGAAACCAAGTGAGTTGACAAAAGAAGAATATCAGATTATGAAAACTCATACTACTACAGGTGCTAAGCTGATAGAACAGTTTATTGATGATAACTCAGATGATGGTATGTTTTATCGTTATTGCTACGATATTTGTAAATATCATCATGAAAGGTATGATGGTGGTGGATATCCAAGTGGTCTAGTTGGAGATGCTATTCCTGTTTGGGCACAGGTTGTCGCTCTTGCCCATACATATGACAATTTAGTTAGTAAGCGAGTTTATAAAGTTCCATATATTGAAAAAGAAGCCGTACGAATGATTAATGAAGGTGAGTGCGGAGTATTTTCTCCAGAAATTCTTGATTGTTTCAATTTGGCAAAAGAAGAGTTTGTACTTGCTTCCAAAGAGGAAAACTTTGTATTTAAAGAGGATTAAATGTTTGCCGTCACAGCGAAAGTTGTGGCGGCTTTTTGTTTAACAGGAAAACTCATTCTATAAAACAAATAACTTTCTGCGAGGATGTGATAGTTTGTGGATTTGTCTTAAAAATATGTGTGAAAGTTAGTAAAGCTATGGTATAATGGCAAAAGTGGAAAGTGATTTGCTTAAAATTCAATAGATGAGGAAAATAAAAAAGTTATTGATAAAGAAAAGACGAAAGAAAAGTAGGTGTAAAGTTATGCGTTGGCTGAAACGTGGCGAAAAGTCACAGGAAAACCAAGTGGAAGAGATAGAGCAGAAATTAACAGAACAGAATGACATAGCAGATACGCAAGAAGAGATTCAGTATAATAATGCAAAGATTTGGCAATTAGCATTGTTTTCTATGAATAATGCGGCGACAAACCTTTATCTGGCATTGATGGGATATGTTACTTATTATGCAAATGGTATCGTAGGATTAGGTGTGTTTTTATTGTCGATGGTTCTTACGGTGATGCGAGTGTTTGATGGCATTACGGATCCGGTGATTGGATATTTTTTGGATAAGACGGAAGGACGGTTTGGTAAGTTTCGTCCGTTTCTTGTGATTGGAAATGTGTTTTTAGCAGGAAGTTGTATTGTGTTGTTTCTTACCACACATTTGATTCCGGGACCATTTCGTTTGTTATATTTTATTTTTGTCTATGCCATTTATATTATTGGATACACCTTTCAAACGGTGGTTGCAAAGTCAGGACAGACCATTATTACCAATAATCCGAAACAGCGTCCTATGGCGACATATTTTGACTCTTTGTTTATTATGGCAGCTTACGGTGGAACAGTGCTTTATGTGTCAAATTATTTGATACCAAAGTATAAAACCTTTTTGAATCCAGGGCTGTTTCGGGAATTTGTAATTATGATCGCTATTGTCAGTATGCTATGTACAGCATTGGCAATTGTGGGTATTTGGGAAAAGGACCAAAAGAAATTTTACGGAATACAAAACGGAAAATCAGAAAAAATTAAAAAGAAAGATTATGTAGATATTATTGTGCATAATAAACCAATCCGTATGTTGACCTTTGCCTCGGCGGCAAACCAGTTTGTGTCGGTTGTATATAGCCATACAACGGTAGGAGTTATGCTTTACGGAATTTTGATGAACAATTACTCGATTTCCGGATTGATTGGAATTGTGGCTGCAGTACCTACGTTGATTGTAGTTAGCGGTGGTATAAAGGTGGCACAGAAGTTTGGACAGAAAAAAGCATTGATTTTGGCAACTTGGAGTGCTGTGGGACTTCAGGTGATTATGACCTTTGTGTTGTTAAGTAAAAATGTGGATACCATTTCTTTTGTACCAGATAAAATCAACTTGATTACGGTAATTTTTGTCCTTGTGTTCAGCGTGTTAAACGGTTGTAAATCCATCATTAACAATATGGTAGTTCCTATGATTGCAGATTGTTGTGACTATGAGCTGGCACGAAGCGGAAAGTATGTGCCTGGACTTATGGGAGCATTATTTTCTTTTATTGAAAAAGGTGTTTCTGCTTTTGGAATGGCATTTGTCGGAATTGTGCTGACTGTAATTGGATATGATAAGATTTTACCTCAGGTTGGTGAGCCTATAACGGATACATTAAAATATACCACGTTATTTTTATTTTGTGTGATTCCGGTGTTAGGATGGGGAATTACATTGCTTGCAATGCATTATTATTCTTTGGATAAAAATACCATGACAAAAGTGCATCATAAGCTTATGAAGAAAAAAAAGGCAACTCGCAGATAATTATGTCTGCAAGTTCATATATCGGGCATTTTAGTAATGTCTGTGGCTCATTGGTTGCTCTTGCAAAACATATGTTTTGGGGGTATAATATGATACTAGATATATTTGTGCTATAGGGAGAGAAGTTTAGTATGGCAAAGGAAAAGAAAGAAAAAGAGAAAAAAGAAAAAAAGCCTAAGAAAGAAAAGGAAGTTGTTGAACTGACTCCGTTTCAGAAAGAAATCAAAGTAGTAGCAGTGATTGTAGTGGCTATAATCTTTTTATTAAGTTATATTGNNGGCATCAGTTGTTTCATATTTGGAATGTTTGGTGGGGTGGCATTTTTGTTGCCATTTTACATGGTTGGATTTGCTTTCGTATTTGTAGCCAATAGGGACAATGTACGTATGGTACATAAGTGTTATTGTTCCATAGCGATTGGCGTTATTTTTATGTCTATCTGGCATTTGGTTTGTAATCAGGATGTGTATACATTAAATCCGGTGGAATTATTTGAAAACTCTTCTAAGAACCATTTCTGGGGTGGCGGCGGAGTTGTCGGCGGTATGATTGGAAATATATTGGCAGATCTTTTTGGCGAAATAGGTGCGTTTATTGTGCTGCTTGCGCTGTTTGCCATTGCATTTATGTTTATTACAGAAAAACAAATCATGCACCATTTAAAGAAAAAGGGTCTTGAAACCTACGAAAAAATCAAAGAAAATGCAAATGATGACGGAACAAAAGAGGAATATTTGCCACAGAGTGAGACGGTTGATAAGGCCGAAAAAAGAAGTTCTAGTGGAACAGGTCTTGCGGGACATTTTTTTAATTTTAAAAAAGCATTGCAAAGTGATGAGGAGGATTTTGATCCGATTGAGGAAGAAGTGCAGAATGACGAAATATCACTATCGGGTGATATGAAAGAAATTACTGCGCAGTTGACATCGGAGGATGGTACGGAAAGCGCTTTGGAAAGCGGAGAAGAACAGTCTTTATTAGCTGAGGAAGTACAGGAACAACAGGAAGAAAAAGATCCTTTTGCAGATTTGATAATCAATCGGGGCGAGGCACATCAGGAAGTTAACAGTACTCCTGAGCAGTCAGAAATTGCAGTGGAGCATTTGGATAGAGAACCACAGACGGTTCCAATTCATCAGCAGGAATTACTGAATAAGTTTTCAAATGTGGAAGAACGTGCAATGACAGAGATTGCATCTGAAACAGGAAGTAATTTGCCACAGGAAAGTGAAGATGACTTCTTTATGGCAATGGAAAATAATTTAAAAGAATACGTGGATTCAGACTTTACGGATGATGTATTTGAAATAAAAAAAGAAAATGACGGTGAAGGTGTGGTAATGGATGGTGTGGATGAAGAAAATTACCAATTACCTGAAGAAGCTATTCGTCAGTTACAGCAATCAAGTACAAAGCAGAATGTTTCTCCAAGTGACGGGTTTGTGAGCGTGGATTCACCTGCTGGGTTTGTTCAGATTCCTACTGCATCAGCAAAGCCTTTAAATAGTCCAAAACCGGCACCAAAGAAAAAGAAGAAATACATATTCCCGACTCCGGAACTGTTAGACAGACCAGAGAAGACAGCCGATGGCATTTCGGATGAAAGTTTGAAAGCAAATGCAAAGAAATTGCAAGATACGTTGCAGAGTTTTGGAGTAGGTGCAAGGGTTGTAAATGTAAGTTGTGGACCTACGGTTACTCGTTTTGAATTACAGCCGGATCAGGGTGTTAAGGTTAGCAAAATTACAGCTTTGGCAGATGATATTAAACTTAACATGGCAGCAGAAGAGATACGTATCGAAGCACCAATCCCTGGAAAAGCGGCAGTTGGTATTGAGATACCAAATGAGACAAATGCCATGGTTCATTTTAGAGATTTGGTAGAAAATTCGAAGTTTAAAAAACATAAATCAAAGATATCTTTTGCAGTTGGAAAAGATATTGGCGGTCAGGTAGTGGTATCTGATATTGCAAAGATGCCTCACTTATTGATTGCTGGTGCTACAGGTTCCGGAAAGTCAGTTTGTATCAATACGTTGATCATGAGTATTTTATACAAGGCAGATCCCGAAGATGTAAAACTTATCATGATTGATCCGAAAGTAGTAGAGCTAAGTTGCTATAAGGGTATTCCACATTTACTCATTCCGGTTGTTACGGAACCGAAAAAAGCATCCGCTGCGCTTCAGTGGGCAGTTATGGAGATGACGGAACGTTACAACAAGTTTGCAGAACTTGGAGTACGAGACTTGGTAGGTTACAATGAAAGAATTAAAGCTGTGGAGTATGCACAGGATGAGAGATTCCAAAAGTTACCACAGATTGTGATTATTGTAGACGAGTTGGCAGATTTGATGATGGTTGCGTCAAAAGAAGTAGAAGATGCAATTTGCCGTTTGGCACAGCTTGCCAGAGCAGCAGGTATTCATTTGGTAATTGCTACACAGAGACCTTCTGTCAACGTCATCACTGGTCTTATCAAGGCAAATGTTCCATCAAGAATTGCTTTTGCGGTATCTTCTGCCGTAGACTCAAGAACGATTTTAGATGGTGCAGGAGCAGAAAAATTGCTTGGAAAGGGAGATATGTTATTCTATCCATCCGGTTTCCCAAAACCTGTCCGTGTACAGGGTGCATTTGTTTCGGATGATGAAGTAAACCGCGTAGTATCATACATCATTGAGAAAAATGAATGTGAGGAAAATCAGGAAGCAATTCAGATTGAACAGTCTATCATGTCTGTGTCAACTGCCGGTGAAGGTGGTCGTGGTGCAGATAATTCAAATGATGATTATTTTATTGATGCAGGTAAGTTTATCATAGAGAAGAATAAGGCCTGTCTCTTATACACATCT
>LXOW01243127.1_pt1 | contig 37854 bp, 28 predicted proteins | sample 1368591 | NCBI WGS metagenome assembly LXOW01 (sample SAMN04884650, study PRJNA319009) | bovine gut metagenome | isolation source: Cow rumen | host: Bos taurus | place: Italy: Legnaro (PD) | collected 2014-07-09
CGAATTAACAAATTAACGAACCCCGAGCGAAGCGACTATAAAAAGCAGCCCGTTGTTGCCCCTGCGGGGCGGGCGTGCTTTTTAAGAAGCATCGGGAGCGGGTCGGCGCAAGCCAATTAACAAATTATGATCACCTCTGGGGGCAGGGACGTGGGCGTCCCTATATTGAACATTGAACATTAAGCTTTAAGCATTAAGCTTTGAACCCCGAGCGAGGCGTCTATGAAACGCAGCCCGTTGTTGCCTCTGCGGGGTGAGGTATCCCTCCCCTTGGGAGAGGGCCTGGGGTGGGGGCTTCACTCTTCACTTTTCCCTCCCTCTCCTTGGGTGAGGGTTGGGGTGAGGTTTATTTCCACGAGTTTGTCGTAGACACGGTGTCCGAGTGTTTCTGCGCCGCGGCGGTCGAAGTGCAGGCGGTCACGCTGGATGGTGAGGTCGCTGGCATCTACGACGTAGAAGTCGGGGTCTTCCTCTGCCAGCTGCAGCAGCGCCTCCACTACCTCCTTCCTTCGGTCACGGCTGTGGAGTGAGTAGGTGCCGCAGATGACGGGCAGACGGGCATAGCGCGTGTCGCCGGTCTTGCCGACGAGGTAGGTGCGCACATAGGCCACGACGGCCTTGAGGTTATCGTAGTAGTGGGATGCCATGGCCTTGTCGCTCTCACCCTGATGCCACAGCAGCACCTTGATGTCGTAGCCCCCGGGCAGGCGTGAGAGCTCATTGTCGATGCAGGCCCCGATGTTCTCCGTGAAGGCCTTGAGGAGTGAGTGCCCCCCCTTGTCGGCAGCGGCGGTATGGGCGAGCCACGCGGGGTGGGCACTCCAGTACATGCCGCTGGTGCTGGTGCACGCCGTGTCGATGGCCGTGCCGCCCAGTGACTCCTTGATGACGTAGAAGTCGCGGCAGGCCTGCTTGTCGAGGAGGTGATAGACAATGGCGTCGTAGCCCCATTGGGCCGTCCTGCCCGGCTTCGACACACGGGGCCAGTAGTTCTCGAAGCGTCCACCACCTGAGATGGTGTCGCTGCCATAGGACCACCTGCAATGACGGTAGCCATCGCGAAGGATATAGTGGGGCAGGGAGTCGTTGCTCACACGACCGTCGGTGTTGCTCTGCCCGGCGGTGAGGATGACGGTGGCAGGCCCGGCTTCAGCATAGGAGTGAAGGGTGAAGAGTGAAAAGTAAAGAATTATTCCAATTGTTTTCATTTTCATTTCAGATACTTCAGGATGAACTGTTCTGCCACGGGTAGGAAGCGGTCGTGGCCCCGGGCGTTGAGATGTGCTTTGTCGGTGCCCTTGCCGCCCTGGAAGTAGATCTTACGGAACTGCTCGGAGTTGGCATAGATGCCTGACTGTCGTGCTGCATCGAAGACTGGGATGGCATAGGCTCCGCATACCTCCAGCATGGCATCCACGACCTTCTGACGCATGCTGCCCACGAAGTTGTCGCATGTCCAGGGAGTGAAGAAGAAGATATGTCCGCGCGGGTATTTCTCTATCAGCCCCTTACAGAGGATGGCAAGACGCTCCTTGAAGGTGTCGAGGCCTATGCTGTCGGCACGTCCCGGAGTGGCATCGTTATGTCCGGCGATGACCACGATGATGTCGAGGGAGTCGGACATCTCGGTATAGCGCTTATACATGGCCGTGCCCCACTTCTCGAGGTCGACGGAAATGCAGTTGCCGTTACGTCCGTAGTTATAGTACTGCATGTGGTGCTTGCTGGCCAGTTTGTAGTGCCATGTATTCTCGACGGGCTCACGGTGGTTACGCACGTAGCTGTCGCCGATGAACCCTATCTTCATGCCGCTGAGAGGGTCGGCATCGGGCATGGACTGCATGACGGGCAGCAGCGCCTTGCCCCAGAAGGCGGCGAGCTGCGTGGCACCCTGCGGGTTGGGGTGCAGCCAGTAGGACTTGCCACGCACGTCTTTCTCTTCGAAGACATCGGTGCGCCAGTTTTTCTTGAAGTAGTCGAAGGCATCGCTGTCACCGATATGTACCTGTCCGGCCTTGCAATGTTCCACGACACGTGGCAGGCTGGCGAAGTATTCGTCGAGGCGCTTGAGGCTCTGCTTGGAGGCCACGGAGCCGCCACGCGTCTGGTAGTCGGGGGTGTAGTAGATGGGTTTGTTGATGACCACATGCGCCTCGGGCCATAGTGTGAGGAGCGTGTCGATGATTGCACAGAGGTTTTTGACGTAGTCATCGGGGGTGGTGTGGCTGTTGCGGGCACGCTCCACGCTGTCGTTGGTGCCGAGCATGATGCTGAAGAGCAGCGGCAGTCCGGGATGGTCGGCCATGAGCTGACGCGTCTTGGCGATGACATTGGGGAAATAGGTCTTGTCGCCAGCAGGCACTACATCCTCTGCGTTGGGCAGGAAATGGTAGGTGGTGCGCCCTGAGCGGCCACAGTTCATGAAGTAGACGCTGTCAACCCCCTGCTGCGATGCGAGCCACTGCGCGCACTGTGCCGGAGGGGCCGTCACCTCGCGCTGCTCATGCAGGGCTCCGTAGGTGATGCTGTTGCCGATGAACACTACGTTGTAGGATCGCTGGGCCTGCGAGGCCAACGAGACAAAGGGAAGGATGAGCAGTAGGCTCAGAAGGGAGATCTTATTGAACATTGAAGCGAATTAACAAATTAACAAATTAACAAATTAACGAATTAACGAATTATGATTACCTCTGGGGGCAGGGACGTGGGCGTCCCTATATTGAACATTGAACATTAAGCTTTAAGCATTAAGCTTTGAACCCCGAGCGAGGCGTCTATGAAACGCAGCCCGTTGTTGCCCCTGCGGGGCGAGTTACTCCCTCTCCCTGGGAGAGGGTTGGGGAGAGGGTTGGGGGGAGGTGATAGTGAGATAGTATCTTGCTGCATATTCTCGGGGAGTGCAATGCATTATGTCGTGGAAGTTACGGTAGAAGGAGTTGCGGCTGGAGTATCCCGACAAGACATAAATGTTGCTGATGGACGTCTCGGGCTGCTTGCGTATCAGTTCTGCCGCATATTCTATTCGCAGCGTGTTGATAAGGTCGGAGAACGTGGTGTTGCTCTCTTTGAGTGCCTGCCAGAGGTAGGTGCGGTTTGTGTGCATCACCTCGGTGAGGTCTGACAGACGCAGGTCGTGACGCAGGAACAGCTTCTTCTCGCGCAGCGTCTGCCTGATGTGCTCTGCCACGACAGGCGTGGGCACCGTGCCGTCAGCCAGCTGCGCCTCGTCGGCATTGAGGGCGAGTGACTCTGACGTGGCCAGGGTCTCGCCGCTGGTTGGTGCGAGGCCGTACATTATGCCTTCCCACCCTATGAGGGAGAGTAGCAGGGAGAAGGCGAGGGAGGGTATCATGAGCAGCCATGTCGAGTCGGAGAACCAATGGCGCCCTATGATGTTTGCCACCACTGACATTACGGATATGCCCAGCAGTATCCACAGTATGGTTCGCACAGAGGTGAGGAGTCGTCCCTCGGTGTCGGCATAGTTCATGGCGATGTCTTCGTCGTAGTGTCGTATGAGATACTGTCCGGCGAAGACGACGCCGACGACCTCTATGGCAAAGATGATGCGGCACGCCACATGCCACAGGGCCAGGAGCCGGGACACGCCATGCAGTGGCTCCATGCTGTCGTTACGCAGGAATATGAGGTTGAACTCACGGGCCCCGGCACTGTCCATCATGCCATAGAGGATGCCCTGCACCACGCCGCCTATGACGGCAGGCCCCAGCAGTAGTGCTATGATGCCGCGCCGGGGGCAGCGACCCCTGACGAGCGTTATAATATATAAGAGGTATAGGGGATAGACGGCCAGGTTGCATACGGCATAGATGGTGTCGGTATAGGGATTGGCCACATCGGGTCGGCTGAAATACTCTGCATGACATGCATAGAGCATCGTGGTGGCGACGCCCCATGCTATGAGCCAGGAACGCTCACGGCGGCGATAGCGCCACTGTATCATGAGGAGCCACATTGTGATGAGTCCGCATACCAACATGGGCAATATGGTGAGGATGTTGAACAGCATAGTGGGGGCAAAGGTAAGCATTTTTGATGGTTTGAGCAAATAAAAGTGCAGAAAAAAAGTGGAACAGAGGATTGAAGAGGAGGAGCGAAGATTGAAAAATGGGAGAGTAAAGAGTAAATCGTCAAAGAAATCGCCGAAATCTGAATCCCGATGAAATGGGCGTTTTTTGAAGGTAAATGAAAAAATTGAGAATTTGGGACTAAAATTTGAGAATTTGGGAAAGGTGTTTCAAGTCTTTTTATTAACTTTGTAGCGCAATGGAAGACGAAGCGGCAGGAGGACTCCTGCCTACGAAGCGGGACATTCGTCCCTCCCAGAGGGAGGGGGGTGGGGACGAAAACGAAGACGAAAACTATATTGTTTAACCAAATAAAAAATAAACCTATGAAAGTAAAATTTACCTCTTACATCTTTGCATTGGCCATGATGGTCATGGCACCATTCCATGCCAATGCCGAAACGAACCCTACTGATGATCCTAACTTCGCCAAGATTAACGGCATCGTGACGGAGATGTTGGGAATGTGGGACGACAACGCCTACAAGAATTCACTGGACCTGCTGGACCAGGCCATGAAGTATGACATGACGGCTGTGGCACTGGACGTGCGTAAGTCGCTGCTCGAGCTCAAGACGGGCATCGAAGGCACCTCGAACTTTCAGGTGGCCATAACACCCCGCATCACCAGCGGCCTCTTCACCGTGGAGAACGGCAAGTGGGTGAAGGTGGATGATGCGCAGTATCTGCGTATGGCCTTCCCCGACAAGAACGGCAACGAATGTGTGCTGACAGCCAACGTGAGCGGACAGACGAAAGACCTCCTCGTGCCCGTGACTGACGAGGATGCTGACGACTTCCTCAAACAATATGGCAAGATGCTGTCATCGCTTCTGGGCATACCATTGGAAAAGGTGCAGGGCTACGTGGCCGGGGTGAAGAAAGTAACGGTGACGATTCCCGAGACGACAAACATCGTGATGACCCAGAACGGCAAGAAGGTGTTGGATGCCACCATCGGCGTTGACCTTACCTCTTTCACCACCGAGCTGGACGGACTGCTCATCAGCGCTTCCTTCTCCTTTGCCAAGAGCGACGGTAACGGTTTCTTCACGCTGTCATTGAACCAGACAGGCTATAAGCCCGGCTTCGGAGTGAACGTAGACTTCACCGCGAAGGTCAACGACCTCACCATCGCCTCGCTGAAGCTTAGCATGCCCGGCACCTTCACCGGCATCAACCTCAACACTATGGACTTCGGCATCAACACCATCAACATGGAGGTTGACGTGCTGGGTAAGGCAAAGGCCGTGGGACACCTGACCGACATCTCTGCCTTCCTCCAGGCTCTGATGAAGGCCGACACCTCTTCACAGGAAGCCTATCAGCCCGCTCTCGACGAGGCCAACAAGTATGTGGACGTGAAGCTCTATTACGACGGCAGCGACACGCCAGCAGCAACAATGGTGCTCAGCTCTATGTATAACGAGGAGGAGGAGGAATGGGGGCTGATGCCACACATCATCTTCTATAATAACAACAACGCCGAATACGCCTTCAAGAAATTCTTCAGCAAGACAAACTTCGCAGCTGCCAACGAGAAGGTGCAGTCTGTAATGGGTGACCTGAAGACCTTCCTCACCACCGCACAGGGCAGGGTTAAGGAAGTCAGCGGCGTGAAGAACGTTAGCACCAAGACCAACACCGCCGGCACAGGATGGTACACCCTCGACGGCAGACGCCTCACAGCGCCAACCAAGGGTCTGATGATAGTAAGACAGGCTGACGGCACCACAAAGAAAGTGATGGTGAAGTGAAGAGTGAACCCCGAGCAAAGCGACTATAAAGAATTGCCCGTTGTTACCCCCGCGGGGCGGGCAAATTCTTTAATAAGCATTGTGAGTGGGTCGACGAAGTCAAAAGTAAAGAATCAAATATTACCCTAAAAAAAACTGAACAATGAAAAAAGAACTTACAATGATTGCAATGCTCTTCGGAGCGATGTTGGGATTCACCGGCTGCGGTGGTGATGATGATAATGGTGGCTCTGACTCCCCAGTGACATACGAGGACAGTCGTATTACGACTGTAATACCGGCCCAGTACCTTAGCGAGTTGTCAAAACACATAACTATCTATGATGGTGTGACACCGCCGTCAATAGAAGGTGTATACATTATGTCGCCTGCAAAACTAATCTATGACTCATACAATGCACAGGGCATAGATGAATTTTCAGATGCATACTTCAACTTCTATAGTCAGAACACGACCAATAACACCATCAGCCTCATGGAGTCCGGCGGTAGCACAGGTACAGGCAGTGGAGCCCTCATCAGCGGTAAGGGCAACAACTTCACCATATACTTGAACATGTCGGGAACAAACCACGGCTACACCTACAAGACTGCGACGCTGATCACTGGTACAAAGACTTCCAGCGGCATTAAGGACATGCGCTATGCGTTCATTATGCTGGAGAATAATGACTACGAAGAGAAGTACATCATGAAGCCTGGTCGCTATCGCATCATCGGTGACGGTGACGGTATGTCTGAAACGACTACATGGCCACAGAGTGCAAAGGCCTTTGGGAAAGATTTCGCCATAGCAGACTTTTAGGCGTTAAGCGTTAAGCATTATCGCGGGCAAGATGCCCACGTCCCTGAGTTGACCATTAACCATTCATTTTATAAAATCAATGCGTGGGACATGCCAATAGGCGTGCCCCACGCTTCTTTTATAATTGCGCCGCTGGGAGGNNTTCCTGATAGGGTATTTATAAATAAGGTATATCATGATGAGGACTATTGCTGCGGGGAAGAGGGAGAAGATAGCCCATATCATCTGGTTGACGGCTTCGGTGTTGGTGATGGTGATGATGGTCTCGCCTGTTGCTTCATTGGTCTGCGACACGAAGCCCGCCAAGCCCAGCAGCAATGCCACGAGGGCTCCGGAGATGGCCGAGCCGAACTTCTGCGACATCGTGCCCGAAGAGAAGATAAGCCCCGTTGATGATGTGCCGTTCTTCTCTGTGGCATAGTCGGCCACATCGGCATACATAGACCACAGCAGGGGCGAATAGAATCCTATGCCTACGGATGTTATTATGACGATGGCTATCATAGCCCAGATATATGCGGGCTTCATGGGCAGGAAGAAGAAGAGGACGGACGAGACGGCACAGATGGCTGCGGCGATGATGAAGGCCCTGCGCTTAGAGCCCGCCCAACGAGTGAAGGCAGGCGAGAGGGCTCCGAAGATCATGCAGGTGACCTCGCCGAAGGTCATGAAGACGGTATAGTTGATGATGAGTCCGCTGATGGTGACGTTGCCATGCAGGCAGTATTCGAGCAGATAGCCCGCCACGGCATAGCGGAAGCCATTGAAGAAGTTGGTGCAGATGCCGATGAGGGTGAGGTATATCCATGGTTTGTTGCGGAGGAGGTCTGCATACTGTTTCATGGAGAATGTCTCGGCCATGACGGGTTTCAGTCTTTCCCTGGTCATCAGTCCGCATGCCAGCGTCATCACCGCAGCGAGGGTGCCGAAGCCTGCTCCGAGGACGGCGTACTGGTGAGCATTGCTGCCTCCCACCATTTTCTGCAGATAGGGGAAGGAGAGGAGTGTGACGAAGCCCATGGCATAGGCTCCTACCATGCGATAGGACGAGAACTGGTTCTTCTCGTTGTCATCGTCGGTCATCACGCCCAGCAGCGAGCCATACGGCACATTCACCGCCGTATATACCGCCATCATCAGCAGATAGAGCGTATAGGCATAGATGCGCTTGCCCACAGGCCCGAAGTCGGGGGTGTAGAGGAGCAGGGCGAAGATGAGTCCGAAGGGTATGGCTCCGAAGATGAGCCAAGGGCGGTATGTGCCCCAGCGCGAACGGGTACGGTCGGCCAGGCTTCCCATGAGAGGGTCGGTGATGACGTCGAACATACGCGCCACAAGCATCAGCGTTGCCGTATCGGCCACGGTGAGCCCGAAGACATTGGTGAAGAAGAACGGGAAGGCTATCGACATTACCTTCCATGTGATGCCGCCTGCTGCAGCATCGCCAAGAGCATAGCCTATTTTTTCGTACATTGAAAACGGTTTCGAATTAACGAATTAACGAATTATAAGAGGTCGAACCTTTTTTGTCGCGGGCGAGACGCCCACGTCCCTGGGTACAACGAATTAACAAATTAACAAATTGTTCCCACGTCAGCGTGGTTTTACATTATGACGTCGACGGTGTGGGTGCCGGGGGTGTAGGGTATGACGTTGCCATTGACGGGGGCGCCATCGACGGTGACGGTAGCGACGCCTTTCTGCCTGCCATTGGGGTTGCTCACCCTGATGACGTATTCCCCATCACGAATGACACGACGGACAGTATATTCCTTAATGTCTTCTGAGAGACACGGGTCTATGAGCAGACCGTCATACGTTGGTTTGACACCCAGGAGATACTGGCTGACGGTGAGCCACATCCATGCTGCCGTGCCCGTGAGCCATGAGTTCTTGCCCTCACCGGGCCTGGCGGCATCCTTGCCTGCCACCATCTGACAGTTCACGTAAGGCTCGACCTTGTGGAGGGTCTGGTCTTCGATATACATCGGGCTGATTTTGCGGAACAGCTCCCATGCGTCGTTGCCGCGTCCCGCGACGGTCTCGCCAATGATGACCCAGGGGTTGTTATGGCAGAAGATGCCGGCATTCTCCTTGTAGCCCGCAGGATAGGAGCTTATCTCGCCCATCTCCACATGATAGCGTGTGAAGGCCGGATTGTTGAGCACCATGCCGAAGTCGCTGTCAAGGTATTTGCGACATGAGTCGATGGCCTTGTCGGCCATACCTTCCTCAAGTCCAATGCCGGCCATAGTGCAGAAGCCCTGCGACTCGATGAAAATCTTGCCTTCCTCACACTCCTTGGAGCCAATCTTGTTGCCGTAGTAGTCGTAGGCACGGAGGAACCATTCTCCGTCCCAGCCATGCTTCTTCACAGCCTGCACCATGTCGTCGATGCACTTCTGGGCACGGGAGATTTCGTTTGAGAATTGAGAATTGGACATTTTCAACGCCCACTGACCCCCTATAGTCTTAGAGGGGAAGTTTATTACAGGGGTGGAAGGAGTTTGTGAGAGGGCCTTCAACAGCTCTACATATTCCTTTCCCGTCACGACGAAGAGCCCGGCAATCATCAGCGACTCTGCCTTTGAGCCCTCGCTCTTGTTTTCTGTTGTCTGGAATGATTCGTTAGGGTCCCATGAGAAGCAGTTGAGGTTAAGGCAGTCGTTCCAGTCAGCACGTCCGATGAGTGGCAGACCATGCGGGCCGAGGTTCTCCACGACGTGATTGAACGAGATGCGCAGATGCTCGAGCAGCGTCACCTCCGTACCGGGCTCATTGTCCCAGGGCACCATCTCGTCGAGGATGCTGAAGTCTCCTGTCTCCTTGATATACGCCACCGTTCCGAAGATGAGCCAGCAGGGATCGTCGTTGAAACCTCCACCGATATCGTTGTTGCCGCGCTTGGTCAAGGGCTGGTACTGGTGGTAACATCCTCCGTCAGGAAACTGTGTAGAAGCGATGTCGATGATGCGCTGCCGCGCACGTGAGGGGACCTGATGAACAAAGCCCACAAGGTCCTGGTTGGAGTCGCGGAATCCCATGCCGCGCCCTACGCCACTCTCGAAGAAGCTGGCTGACCGGGAGAAGCAGAAGGTTATCATGCACTGGTACTGGTTCCATATATTGACCATACGGCTGAGACGTGGATCATCGCTGCTGACGGTATAGCGCCCGAGCAGGTCGTCCCACATGCTGCGCAGCTCCTCGAAGGCCTTATCCACGTCCTCCACGGTAGCGAAACGCCGTATTGTGGCCTGTGCCTTCGACTTGTTGACGAGCGTGACATCGCTGGCCTGGGAGGAGACGAGCTCTCCGCGGCGCTTGCGCTCTATGTCGGCCTCGCAGAACTTCTCGTCCCTGTCGTTCTCCACATAGCCCAAGAGGAAGATGAAGTCCCTGCTCTCACCCGGGGCAAGCTCCACCTCTATATAATGTGAGGCTATAGGACTCCAGCCATTGGCAAGTGAATTGCCTGCCTTGCCCGCCATGACACACTGTGGTTCGGAGAAGTCGTTATAAAGACCGATAAAGCTCTCACGGTCTGTGTCGTAACCCGAGACGGGAGTGTTGACAGAATAAAAAGCGTAGTGGTTGCGGCGTTCCTTGTATTCCGTTTTATGATATATCACGCTACCATCAATCTCCACCTCCCCCGTTGACCAGTTACGCTGGAAATTCTCCATATCCGTAGCTGCATTCCACAGGCACCACTCCACGAAGGAGAATAGTTTCAGGCTCTTCCTCTGAGAGGTGTTGTTGGTGAGCGTCACCTTCTGCACCTCTGCCCACGTCTTCAGCGGCACGAAGAATAGCACACTGGCCGTGATGTCGTTCTTGCTCCCCGTGATGCGGGTGTAGTTCATGCCATGCCGGCACTCATAGCTGTCGAGAGGTGTCTTGCAGGGCTTCCATCCGGGGTTCCACACTGTGTCGCCGTCCTTGATATAGAAATAACGTCCACCATTATCCATGGGGACGCCATTATATCTATAGCGCGTGATGCGACGAAACTTGGCATCGAGGTAGAAGTCGTATCCTCCTGCCGTGTTAGATATCAACCCAAAGAAATCCTCGTTCCCCAGGTAATTAATCCAAGGGAAGGGCGTAGCAGGGCTGGTGATGACGTATTCGCGATTGGCGTCATCATAATGTCCGTAGGTCATATATTCGAATTAACAAATTAACGAACCCCGAGCGAAGCGACTATAAAAAGCTGCCCGTTGTTGCCCCTGCGGGGCGGGCGTGCTTTTTAAGAAGCATTGCGAGCGGGTCGGCGCAAGCCAATTAACAAATTAACAAATTAACAAATTAACGAATTTCCCCTGACAGCCATTTGCAGTAGGTCCTTATGGCCAACTCTACCATCTTTACGCATGGGCGCTTGCGGTAGTATTCATCGGTACGCTCTTCGGGTGTAGGGTCGGTGCTGACCTTTATGTCCTTTACATAGCCCGTCAATAGCTCCCTGCATATCAGCGACCCTGTCTGGGCCTTAAATGCAGCTGCCAATTGCTGCACAGCGGCATAGTTCCTTGCTTTCACCTCTTTGTCAGCATAAGGTGTGGCAATCTGTAGCCCAGCCAGCATAAACATACCTGATGCCGTGCCACACGTCTCACGCATCCTGCCGATACCGCCCCCAAAGGAGGCTGAGATGCGTGCCATGAGGTCTTCGGGCACATCGTAATAGTCAGCAAAAGCCAACGTGACCGACTGTGAGCAGTTATAGCCCTGCTTGAAGTAGGCCACGCCCTTGGCTACGAGCGATTCTGTCTGTTCTGATGTCATATTTTTTTACCTGTATTCCTCTGGGAGCAAGTGCCTCCAGTTGGGATAGGGGTCTGTCAGCATGCGCTTATTATAGAAGTGTGGATCGCCTGTCACCTCTGGTCCGATGAAGGGGGGCAAGATGACTGCCTCGTCAGGCTCAGCCAACTCGACCTCTGCCATGAGCAGTCCCTCGTTGGCTCCATGAAACTCATCAATCTCCCAGACGTGTCCCTCGTATTCCACGATATGGCGCGTCTTCTCCACCAGTCCGCCCTTACACAGATGCAGCATTTCCTCTGCATCGGCAAGGGGTATCTCGCGCTCAAACTCATAGCGCGACAGTCCTCCGTCACGGGACGGGCCTTTGATGGTGAGGTAGGCGACGCCCTCTGGGGACGAAGACGAAGACGAAGCGGTGCTGCCGCTCTTACGAAAGGCGCTTGCAGCGCTACGAGAACGAAGACGTATGCGCACCGTGGCGCCCTGAACGGCCATATATCCCTGGGCGATGTCCGTAGATGACACCACCATTGACCGGAACGACCCATCTCGCTTTACGAGGTATTTGCGTTCTATCTCCATTGAAGATTGAGAATTGAGAATTGAGAATTATGATTACCAGGGTACTATACCATACACCAACTTAATTTTCAATTCTCAATTTGTTATGCCATGATGTACATGGAATAGATGGCATACAGCACACCCAGCGCGATAAGGATGCCGAAAATCCAATTTATCACCTTGCGGCCTTCCTGTTCCTTCTTGGCTGCATAGGCAGCCTTCTTTGCTTCTTTTTTTGCTTTGTTACTCATTGTTGTTGATATTGTTTGAATGTGTTAGTTATTCAGAGCCATGAGGTAGGCCTTGATGAACCCCTCCAGCTTACCGTCCATCACGGCATCGACGTCAGAGGTCTGATAGCCCGTGCGATGGTCTTTCACGCGTTTGTCGTCGAAGACGTAGGAGCGTATCTGGCTGCCCCACTCTATCTTCATCTTGCCGGCCTCGATAGCAGCCTGGGCCTCCATGCGTTTCTTCATGGCACGGTCATAGAGCTGTGACTTAAGCAGACGCATTGCGTTCTCCCTGTTCTGCTGCTGTTTGCGCGACTCGGTATTGGCAATGAGGATTTCCTCCTCCTCGCCCGTATCGGGATCTTTATACATATAGCGCAACCTGACTCCCGTCTCAACCTTATTGACGTTCTGTCCGCCAGCACCACTTGAGCGGAACGTGTCCCACGAGACGCGTGCCGGATCAACATACACCTCAATGGTATCATCAACGAGGGGCGTGACGAAGACAGAGGCGAAGGACGTCATTCGCTTTCCCTGGGCATTATATGGCGAGACACGCACAAGGCGATGTACGCCACTCTCGCTCTTGAGGTATCCGTAGGCATAGTCAGCGCCAGTACCCGCCACATTCTCTATCTGCATTGTCACCGACTTGATGCCGGCTTCGTCAGCCTCGAGGAGGTCTACGATGGTGCACTTGTAGCCCCCCTTTTCTGCCCAGCGCATATACATACGCATGAGCATCTGAGCCCAGTCCTGGGCCTCGGTACCTCCAGCACCGGAGTTTATCTTCAGCACAGCGTCCATAGGGTCTTCCTCCTGACGTAGCATATTCTTCATCTCAAGGTCTTCAATGGCCGTCAAGGCACGCTGATAGGCCTCGTCGACCTCTGCCTCGGTGAGCATCTCATCGCGGTAGAACTCCAGCGACAGCTCCAACTCATCAGCAGCGGTGCGCACCTCCTTGTAGCCATCGAGCCACTTCTTCAGGTCGCCCACCACCTTCATCTGGGCTCGGGCCCTCTCAGGGTCGTCCCAGAAGTCGGGGGCCTGAGTGCGCAGGTCCTCCTCTTCATATTCTATTTTCTTCCTGTCTATGTCGAGGTATTTGTTAAGAGCCTCGGCACGGTCAAGGATGTCTTTCAGTTGATCTTGTGTTATCACCTATCTTTCAAATTTAATTATGGATGTCTGCGATGATATCGCAGACTCTCGGACAATATTTACATCATTCCTTATACATCGCCTCTATCTCTTCGGCGTGATTCTTTATGATGGTTGGGCGGCGGGTCTTGAGTGTATTGGTGAGTTCGCCATTCTCCATAGAGAACGGTTCGGTAAGCAAGGTGAACCGCTTCACCTGTTCATATCCCGCCAGTCCCTGCTGCAGGGTTTCGATGCGTTCTGCGAGCATCTGCATTATCTTAGGATTGCTACAGAGGTCGGCCCTGTCGGCAAAGTGTATGTCATTCTGCAGGGCATACTCCTCCAACATGGGATAGGCAGGCACTATGAGCGCGCTGACAAACTTACGCTCATCAGCAATCACTGCTATCTGCTCGATATATTTATCCACCAGCAACTTCGACTCCACGGCCTGCGGAGCAACATACTTACCGTTGCTGGTTTTGTAAAGGTCTTTGATGCGCTCCGTGAGGAACAGCTCTCCATCCTTCAAATACCCCGCATCACCAGTGCGGAAGAAGCCGTCTTCGGTGAATGCCTCACGGTTCAGTTCGTCACGACGGTAGTAACCCTTGGTGATGGTGGGTCCCTTCAGCAGTATCTCTGAGTTCTCGCCGATACGTATCTCAATCCCGTTAATGGGTCTGCCAACAGAACCCACGGTATATTTCTCATCGCGATGGTCGCACGACACCGTTGCCAGACTTTCCGTCAGCCCATAGCCGACTATCATCGTGATGCCTATGGAGTGGACGAAGGTCTCCACCTCTTTCGACACCACCGCTCCGGCTGTCGGGAAGATATTCGGGCGTTTCAGACCTAACTGCTTTCTCACCAGTGAGAGAAGCGTCTTGTCTATCACCTTATATTTCAGAGACAGGCCCAGCGGAGCCTTCTTGCCTGCTGCCTTGTGCCTTATATTATATTCATAGCCAATGCTGAGGGCCTCCCTGAGCATCTTCTGCTGCATGGGCGAGGCATTGTCAATCTTGGCCATGACACCTGCATATACCTTCTCCCAGAAGCGCGGCACAGCCGACATGCACGTGGGGTGCGTCTCACGCATCGCCTCCTGTATCTCGTGAGGGTTCGTATTGATTATCAATGTACTACCCTTTGTCAGAGCCAGAAAGTCCCATCCCCTCTCAAAGATATGTGTGATAGGGAGGAAGGTGATGATACGGTCGTTCTCGTCAATGGGCACACATTCATTATTCGCCTTGAATGCCGCCGTGTACTGTCCGAAGGAGAGCATCACGCCCTTGGGATCGCCCGTGGTGCCTGATGTATAGAGGATGTTGGCCAGGTCATCATCATTACTCTCTGAAAGACGCTGCTGCCGCGGACCTTCCAAGGCAGGCTCATCACCCAGTTTGATAAAGTCAGAGAAGCGCATCGAGGTGACGTCATGGTCGGCAAAGACAACCATTTCATCATACACGATGATTCGCTCCAGGGTGCTGCATAAAGCCTGTACGCGGCGTGCCTTGTCATACTGCTCCTGCTCACCGACGAAGATAAAACGTATCTGGGCATCGTTGATGACGAACTGCAGCTGCTGCTCCGAACTCGTTGCATAAAAAGGAATGGACACAGCCCTGATACCGAAAGCGCCGAAGTCGGTGTAGATATACGGCAGCGCATTCTGCGAGAAGACACCAATATTCTCCTGTACCTTGATGCCTAACGACAGCATGGCACACGAAACTCTCCTAACGTTATCAGAGAAATCGTTCCAGGTGGCCTTCTTCCAGGTCTTACTTCCGAAGTCCTTATACTCAAAGACTGTACGGTCGCCGTATTTCTTAGCCTGCTCATGAGGCAACAAAGCAAGATGACAAAGTGTCTGCATAGGCTCTTATAATAAAGGATAGGTTCAGGGATTATGCCAAATTCGGGTGCAAAAATATGCAATTTTATCGAATTATCCAAATTTTTTTGTAACTTTATGCGGTCGTTTGAGAAATTCTTTGTAACTTTGGCGGCGAATAACATCGGGGCTATGTCCCGCTAATAGCTATAAAGAAAGACAACCATCCACGAAATGACAACAAAAATACTCAGCGTAGACGACGAGCTGGACCTGGAGTTNNGAGGCCCTGCAGAAGATGCTGGAGCATCCCGACATCGACATTGTACTCAGCGACATCAATATGCCTGAGATGGACGGCCTCACCCTCTTGAAGAAGCTCAACGACCGCCACAATCCTGCCCTGAAGGTTATTATGGTCAGCGCATACGGTGAAATGTCAAACATACGCACCGCCATGAACAATGGTGCCTTCGACTTTGCCATGAAGCCCATAGACCTTGACGACCTGCAGGTGACCATCGACAAGGCCATCAGCGAGATTGCCTTCGTCAAGCAGACCCAGAAGGAACACGGCCAGCTGGTAGACATCAAGAGCGACCTTGCCCTGGCAGCCGAGATACAGCTGGCCATCCTGCCTCAACAGTTCCCGCCCTTCGATGACCTCAAGAGCGTCATCGACGCCTTCGCCTCAATGAAGCCAGCGAAAGATGTCGGTGGAGACTTCTATGATATAATACGCATCGACGACGACCATATCGGCTTCACCATTGCCGACGTGAGTGGCAAGGGCGTGCCGGCCGCAATGTTCATGGCTGTCAGCCATACACTACTGCGCCTTGCAGGAAAGAAGAAGACAAATCCCGTGGATGTCATCACGGAAAGCAACAACGTGCTGGCGGCAGAGAGTTTCGACAACATGTTCGTCACACTCTTCTACGGTGTGATGGACGTACGCAGCGGCACCGTGGAATATGTCAATGCGGGTCATAACCCACCATACATCCTGAGGAGCAATGGCACGCTGGAGACAATCACCTCGTCAAAGAACATCTGCCTGGGAGTGATAGAGGACTATGCCTACACCTCCGACACCATAACGCTGCAAAAAGGCGACAGCATCATAACATTCACCGACGGTGTTACCGAGGCATGCTCCACCACCAACGACCTCTTCGGCGAGACACGGTTAGAGGCCCTGCTGCCCACTTTATCGGGAGAAACGGCAAAGGGGCTCGTTGACAAAGTTCTCCAAGCTGTCCACACCCACGCCGAGGGCGCGGAGCAGAGCGACGATATTACCATGCTGACCATTAAGAGACTGTGAAGCAAAGTATTAAAGGCATATCGGAAAACATCGTAGCACTCGCTGCTACTGCGTTGATCAGCAGCGGAGCCACTTATTGGTTCTGCGCAAGCAACTATGAAACGCAGCTGCAGGAGGCTCACGACAAAATAGCCGCCCTTCAGGAAACAGAGCGCAACGCCCTTGTGACAAAACGCATCAGCGAGCAGATGGAGGACATCGCCTTCGAACAGAAGACCCTCTCCGACCGCCAGCGAGCCCGCGCCGAAGAGCAGTCGCGCATCGCCGACATCGAACGCGGCAAGGCCGAGATGGAACGCAGCCTCGCCCAGAAAGCCGAACGTGAAGCCCTATTCTCAGCCCGTCAGGCTGACAGCATGCGCCTCGTTGCTGAGACGGAGAGCGAGCGAGCCATGGTACACGCCCTACAGGCACATCAGGCACGGGCACAAGCCGATACCTTATATTATATATCACTGGCACGCTCCCTGGCCCAAAACTCCACCGTGCAGCTCAATTCCGGCAACAGGGAGCTGGCGGCATTGCTTTCTTACTCCGGATGGTATTTCAACGACATCTATGGAGGCAACCCCTACAAACAAGACATCTTCACGGCACTCCTCAAGACTGCTCCCGACGCACAGAGTAATGTCTGCCACCTGACAGGCAACGTCAGAAGTCTGCTGCTTTTTGGAGGTCCTATAGCAGCTGATGAAGACCTGAAAAACGACATTTCATGGAAGCGCGGCATGGATGCTCCGAAAGCCGTCAGACCCTTCATCGCCGTCACTGACTATGGCGAGGTGGTAAGGGTGAATATCAACGACAGCGACAATGGAAACGACTATGACTTCACACCACTATTCTCCGATAACAGCCATATCTTCCGCGCAGCCTGCCTGATGCGCGACCGATTGTACCTGCTTGACACCAGGGGCTGCATCATGAGTCTCGATGCCTATGGCAACAGAACGGATAACAGCAAAGTGGGGCAGCAAACAAAGCCCATCATCCTCAATGAAACGGCACAGAAGAAGTCGAAGATCAAGAATTCAGGCTTCAGTCCTCTCAGCCCCGACACATGGATGCACCTCAAGGATTTGCGTGACGGTATGCTCGTGGCTGCAGGCAGAAGACAAGTGGCATGGATAGACCCTGCCAACGGCAACATCGTTAAGGCATACCAGACCAACAACGACATCACCACGCTTGGTGTCAGCGACGACCTCCTGTTCATCTTCTGCCATAACGGCGAGGTGCTGGCATTTGACGGACAGCGCCAACCCGTGAACAACATGCTGCAGATACCGAAGAGCTATGACGTGACCAGCTATTACTTCCAGAAGGACAACAACTGCCATTACTTAGGCACAGAAAACGGTGATATCTATGTTTGTGACCGCACAGGCAAATACCTCGCCACACTCATCGGACACTCAGGACGCATCACCAGCATAGACCAGTATGCCTCACAACTCGTCACCTCTTCCTACGACAAGAACATCTGCATCTGGGACATCGCCGACTTCACGGCGCTCATGACGCCCATCAAGATTGGCTTCAACCAATGGCCTCTGTGCTTTGCCTACGACAAACCTGCCAGAACACTGCGTGTAGGACTGGCCAACGGCGACATAGAGACCGTTAGGATATCCATCAGCAACAACACCGAAAGCACCCATAGGAGCATCACCCGTGAGTTTACGCCTCAGGAGTGGAACTACTACATAGGTGCGAACGTACCATTTGTTAATTTCAAGCAGCAATGAGACACTACGGCAGACATATCATCACAATGGCATTGCTGCTCGTTTCAGCCTGCCTCACCGCCGCTAATGGTGGCCTGCCATACCTGCGAAACTATAGCGCCAACGAGTATAATGCCCACAATCGCAACTACGACGTGGTATGCGACAAATACGGCACAGTCTTCTTTGCCAACTTCGAGGGCCTGCTATACTTCGACGGTGCTTCATGGCGCAAGGTGCATACCACTGGCATCAGCCGCATCACACGTCTGTGCTGCGACCATAGCAACCGCATCTGGTTAGGAGGACACAACATCTTCGGCTATTTGGAGCCCGACACTAACGGACGGCTGCAGATACACTACATCATCTCCGACAAACAGAAGAACAGTCTCGGCGAGGTCACGGACATACGCCTTGACGGCAAAAACCTCCTCGTCGTCAACAGCGAAGGCTCCCGCTTCTATCTTGAAGGAGAACGACTGGTACCGTCATCCATCAAAGACAGCACCGCCAACGCATCCAACGCCCCCGTCTCCATCAAGGCCTACAACGCCACTGTGACCACCAACGGCAAGGACGGCATCACCATCATAGGCAACAATATGCGGCAGACCATCAGCGAAAGTGACGGTCTGTGCAGCAACAATGTTGTGCGAATGGCCTACGACGGCGACCACACAGTATGGGGCGCAACGAGCAAAGGCATCTTCGCCATAGAGATACCATCGCCATATACCCACCTCACTGAGGCCCAGGGACTGAAAGGCGAGGTCTACGCCTTAGGACAGTCAGGCGACATCCTGTATGTCGGTACGCTGCAAGGCCTGTACCGCATCACCAACGGAAACGTGTCAATGGTGCCTGGCATCGACGCGGCATGCTGGCAACTGCTCGACATAGGCAACAACACACTGCTTGCAGCAACGTCCGTAGGTCTATTCAAGATTAACGGAACGAACGTGCAGCGCATCGTAGAGAACAACTGTACGGCAGTATGCTATGACGGCAAACAATACTGTTACATCTGCGAACTGGACGGCATCGGCAAGGTAACGCTGAACGGACAGTACACCAAGATATCAGAATTGGAGAAGGGCGTGAATGCCGACATCGTCGATGGAGTGCTGGAGATAGAGACCATCTACGGCGAACTGTGGCACGTCACCATCAATGGCCGCCACGTCTCAACGCTCGTTCGCAAAGACGATGACATCAATGAGCCGCTTCTCGACTTCACCGACAACACCGGTCGCCGCTGGCTTACCGACCCTGAGGGCAGGGGACTGACCATAGCCGACAAATCACGCAACAAAAACCTGCTGAACTGGATACACCCGCTGAGCCAGATTGTAGTACGTGCGGTGACCTATACGAAGGAACACACGCTGTGGGTAGGAGGAGAATACGGCGTGATACAGTGTGAGACAGGCAAGCTGAGCGAGCTGAACAGAATAAAGGAGCAGACACAGATGTTCATCCGCGGGGTGACCATTATGAACGACTCCATCGTATGGGGAGGATTCCAGAAAGACGGAATGACACCCATCAAGAGCCTCAAAGACCTGCGCCTGTCATCTTCGATACACACCATCACCATATACTTCTCAGCTGACAACAACTCCCTCTTCCACCCCACGCAATACCGCTACCGCATCAACGGCGGCACATGGAGCAACTGGTCGTCAGAGACCTATGCCCGTTTCAGCAATATGGCTTACGGACAGACATTCTTCGAGGTGGAGGCAATGGACATGTTTGGAAACATCTCAGGCAAGGCCAGGGCCGAATGGGAACGTGCCTACCCCTTCTACATGCGTTGGTGGGCCGTACTGGTATATTTCATTATAGCCATCCTGCTCGTCAGGAAGTTTATGGATTACCGCACACGAAAGCTGGAGAAAGCCAAGGAACAGCTGGAGAGCATTGTCGACGAACGCACTGCCGAGCTCTCCACGGCTCTTGACGACCTTGAGGAGAAGAACCGCGAGCTGAAGCAGACCCAGGCCGACCTTATAAGGATGGAGCGCACCGCCACAGCAGGCAAGCTGACGCAGGGCCTCATCGACCGTATCCTTAACCCCATCAACTACATCAACAACTTCTCAAAACTGACGCATGGACTGGCCAATGACCTTGCTGAAGACATCGAAGACGAGAAGGTGAACATCAGCGCAGACAACTATGATGACTGCATGGACATCCTCGACATGATGCAGCAGAACCTCCACAAGATAGAGGAACACGGCGTGAACACCACCCGCACACTCCGCGCCATGGAGGCCATCCTCAACAACAACGTCGGCACCCCGCGCGACATCAATATCTCGCAGCTGTGCAGACAGGCCGTAGAGGTGACCAACGAATACCACAAGGAGCAGCTCGCAGCCATGAACGTCAGCGTCAAGGCCTTAATGCCCGACGAAGACATCACGCACAGCATTGACCCAGAGTCGGTCAACAGGGTGCTGCTGGCTATCCTAAGCAATGCCATATATGCCGTAATGAAGAAATTCCAACGAGCCCCCTACGATGCAGAAGTGTCGCTGAAACTCTCACCCATCGACGGCAAACACGTGGAAATCGTCATCCACGACAACGGCATCGGCATAGAAGAGACAATACAGGAAAAGGTATTCGACCCCTTCTTCACCACCAAGACCACCGGTGAAGCCTCCGGAGTGGGACTGTACCTCGTCAGAGAGACTATACAGGCGCTCAATGGCGCCATCTCCCTGCAGTCGAAGAAAGACCAGTACACCGACTTCCTCATAATGCTATAACAACAACCCTCACCCCAAAACCCAAAATATCACACCATGACAGAAAGCGAAAAGCAACAACAGAAGCTCGCCTCCTTAGGAATGCTTAGCGCAGGAATAGCCCACGAGATACAGAATCCCCTGAATTTCGTGATAAACTTCTCGAAGATGTCAGAAAAGCTGCTGGCAGACCTTAAGGATATCATCGAGGACATCAGCGACGACATCGACAGCGATGATGCCGAAGAGCTGAATGACATCACCGCTGACCTCGCCACCAATCTCCAGAAGATTAAGGAACACGGAGAGCGTGCCATCAGCATCATTCAGGGCATACTGCTTATCTCACGCGGCAAAGAAGGAGAGCAACTGCCTACAGACATACCACAGCTCATCCACGAATACATCTGGCTCTCCTTTCATGCCATGCGTGCAAAGGACAAGAGTTTCAACGTCACCATCCGCGAAAACTATCCGGAGGACATGCCAAAGATGATGGTCATACCGCAAGACCTGTCACGCGCTGTGCTCAACATCATGAACAATGCCTGCTATGCCATCAGGCAACGACAGCAGACAGAGAACGAGAAAGGCAACGGAGGCTTCGCCCCTGTCATCGAGGTGAGCGTGACACAGAGTGAGCAGAGCTTCTCCATCGCGCTGAAAGACAACGGCTGCGGCATTCCCGACAATGTGAAAGAGAAACTCTTCCATGAGAATATCACGACGAAGCCCGTTGGTGAAGGTACCGGACTGGGCATGCAGATTACCCACGACATCATTGTCAACAATCATCACGGCGAGATACTTATCGACACCGCCGTTGGAGAAGGCACCAAGGTAACCTTCGTCATACCCGCATCAAAGATATGAGACACCTTATTTATATATATACGGCACTGCTACTGTTATGCAGCCATCCCATCAGTTCCTTCGCACAAGCCAGCGGCGTCAATGCGCAGGAGCTGTATAATCAGGCGTTGAAGGTGTACGAGCAGGGTCTCTTCAATCAATGTGAAGAACTGACACTAAGCATGTTGCCCTCTGCCGACGACATGCTGAAGACCAGTGGCTACAGGCTTCTGACCCTTTGCTGTATAGAAAAGGGCGACATGGACGGAGCACGTCTCTATGCTGAGAAGATGCTAAGGACAAATCCATACTTCACCCCCACCCTTGGCGACCCTCACCGCTTCATAGACCTCGTGGCCGAGATAAAGTCGGCAGAGGCCGGTATCACCACCGCCTCACGTCAGGCAGAGGCCATTGAGGAAGCGCCTGTCCCCGTGACGCTCATCACCGAGGACATGATACGCTATTCCGGTGCCACAACGCTGCAGGATCTGCTGGCCCTCTACGTGCCCGGCTTCACCGTTGCAGAGGGTATGGAGTCGAACATCGCGATGCACGGCATCTACTCCCTGACCCAGGACAAGATACTCTTCATGCTCGACGGACATCGTCTGAACTCCTCATCCACCAATGCCGAAGCCCCGGACTTCCGCTCTTCCCTCGATAAAATCAAGCAAATAGAGGTGCTTCGCGGACCTGCGTCGTCACTCTACGGAAACGTTGCCCTCACCGCTGTGGTGAATATCATCACCCGTAAAGGTGCGGAGCTGAATGGCGGACGTGTTTCTGCTACCATCGGTACTGCTAACACCTATGGCGGTTCCTTCGTCGTTGGTGGCGGAAACAATGTCGTTGACATCATGGGCTGGGGCTCATTGCAATATATGGAGGGCTTTCCCGATATTGTGGACAACAATATCGGAGGCACCACCACGCTTTATTCACACGGCTTTCGCGGAAGACCCGCCTATGATGTGGGCATCAAGGCTCGCTGGCAAGACTTCACCTTGTCCCTGAACATTCAGCGCTCCAAGCACACGCCATACATAAATGTAATACAATTGCCCAACGATCAGAGTGTTTCAGATGCGGTACGAGGCCGGGACCCAGACGTGAATGCTTTCCGTAACTTCTCTTACGACAAATATGCAGAGATTGACGGCATCACTCCTGGCGTATCGCGCTCAAACAATCGCATCAACCTCGACTATTCCCATTCCTTTGAGGGCTTCGACCTCCAGGCCTCTGGCTATATCTCACTTGAGAGCAGCTCACTGTATAATGCCCTTGGCGACTCTATCGACAGAGATCTGGGAGTAGCTATGCTCCTCTTGCTCTCTCGCACGACGAGGGATGCTGGCGAAATGGGCGATGCATTCGTAAATTCCCTCGCCATAGTAGCAGCAAATCCATTCACACAAGGTGCTTACCAGAAGATGGATTGGGATGGCGTCACCTATGGCTTCCAGGCACAGGGACTTACCAGCTACAAGGCTCTCGGAGAGGGCTCGCTGGTTTTTGGTGCACAATACGAAAACTTCGTACTTGCCAACGGCAACCTACTGCTTGGCGGTAACTACAATGCATACGGTGCTCTGTACTCCAATGCCATCTTCCAAGACGGCAACGAGACATCCATGTCTGGCTATGCCCAGTTGAAACACTTCTTCATGCCACGCACAAGAAACCTCATTTTCAACGCTGGCTTGCGCTTTGACCGCAAGGTACGATTCAATGAAAAGGTTCTGACACGCCTCTCCCCACGCTTCTCCCTGATCTATAAACTGTCAGACCACCTCTCACTGCGTGGCAACTACAACTACAGCTTTGTGGATGCGGCATACATTTACCGTGCAAGCATTCTCTCTATCTTCGCTGGCGGCAGCGACATGAAACCCGAAACGATGCGCTCATTCAATATCGGGGCATCCTACCATAATCCCCGAAAGCATTTCAATGCCGATGTCTCTGTATTCTACAACATACTGAAAGACCTGGCAGTGCTCAATGCGAGCATGAGAAACGATCTGGAACATGAGGATTATATGTTTATCAATACAGGCAAGGTACGCAACCTGGGCGTTGATGTCTCCGCGCAATACAACCACAACGACCTGTTCGTGAACATGAATGCCACTTGGCAGCGCATCTTAACGTCTGAGAACTACATCGAATATGATTCCCAAACCTTCTCCACTCCTGAGTTCCATACCAACATGACGGTAGCAGGATGCGTATGGCATAACCCAAACAGAAAGCATCAGCTGTGGGCACGAAGCACCGTACAGTTTAGGACGGCTACGTTTTATCAGTCCTTAGACCTTATACGGACGTTCATCCAATCTAAATTCATTTCAGTAATCTATCGCGTCAAGCCACAATGCGACATTGGCCTGGGTCTCAGCTATACGAGCAAAGTCTTCGACGTAGACCTCTCTCTGAAAAACCTGCTGAACAACCAATACAAGATTGGTTCGATGCTCATTGATGGTATACCACATGCAGGCCGTCAGTTCATTGGCAAAGTGACATTTAAGTTCTAACAGTCATTGTCCCCAGTTTTCGCTTGAGTTCTTCCTTTTAAGTTCTAATCAGACAATTCGTGACATCATATACTACCGATGCAGTAACGCTTCTGAAGCGACTCATAGCCACCCCGCGTGTCAGTCGCGACGAGAAGGCTGCTGCCGACATATTCGAAGAGGCTATCCGCGATTATGGCTATCAGCCTGAGCGGCTTGGCAACAACATCTGGATAAAGTCTCAGGACTGGGACGATGCGCGTCCCACCATCATGCTCAATGCCCATATCGACACCGTTAAACCCGTTGCGACATGGACACGCGACCCTTTCACGCCATCCATTGAAGACGTGGAAGTGACTGATGCACAGGGCAACAGCCACACCGAACAACGTCTCTACGGTCTGGGCAGCAACGACTGTGGCGGCGGTCTGGTGAGCCTCTTGCAGGTGTTCAGGCAACTGTCCCCAGCCCCTGCGTGCCCGGCGGTTCACCCACTAACAGGAAGCCCTGCCCAAGGGTGCCCATCGGTTCACCCGCTGGCACAACCACCGTTCCCGTTCAATCTTCTATATCTGGCCAGCTGCGAGGAAGAGGTGAGCGGCAAGGACGGCATACGTGCCGTATTGCCCATGCTTCCACCCATCAGCGTGGCCATTGTCGGCGAACCCACCGGTATGCAGCCTGCCATAGCAGAGCGCGGACTGATGGTCATCGACGGCATCGCTCACGGCAAGAGCGGACATGCAGCACGCTCCGAGGGCATCAACGCCATCAACGAGGCCCTTGACGACCTGCTCTTCCTGCGCGACTATCAGTTTGAGAAGGTATCGCCGTTGCTCGGTCCCACGAAGATGCAATGCACGGTGATTAACGCCGGCACGCAGCATAACGTAGTACCCGATGAGTGCCGCTTTGTCATCGATGTGCGCACCAACGAACACTACACCAACGAAGAGGTGTTCCAGTTCCTGCAGAGCAAGATGAAGAGCGAGCTGACAGCACGTTCCTTCCATCTGCATTCCTCGTCAATCCCTGCAGAGCATCCGCTCATACAGCGTTGCATCGGGATGGGCATGAAGCCCTTCGGCTCTCCCACGCTCTCCGACCAGGCCCTGATGCGATTCCCGTCATTCAAGCTCGGCCCCGGACAGTCCTCACGTTCCCACTCCGCCGACGAATATATCTGCCTGCATGAGATAGAAGGGGCAATAGAGAGATACATACAATTGTTGGATAACATAAATCTTTAACTTTATTGAAACCGTCTAACTCCAACACATTCGCTACGCAATTGGGTAGCATCCTTGCCACAGCAGGCTGTGCCGTGGGGCTGGGTAATATCTGGCGCTTCCCCACCGTAGCAGGCCAGAATGGAGGTGCGGCATTCATCTTCATCTACATCTTCTTCAATGTAGCATTGGGTCTGACATGTATGATGACCGAGTTCATCGTGGGACGCAACGGAGCATGCAATCCGTTCAGGGCATATATCAAGGCAGGGCGCAATAGTGCGTGGGGACTGATGGGCATTATGTCCGTGATATGTTCCGTGCTGATACTCAGCTTCTACTGTGTCGTGTCAGGATGGTGCACATACTACCTGTATCTTGCCATAAAAGGCGGCGTGCTGGGCTCAGTCGCGCACATACAGGAAACGTTCGATGAACTCACCAGCGCTGACGGCATCTTCGTCTGTTGCTCCCTGTCCGTGCTGTTCATCGTGCTGACACATATCATAGTGGTACAGGGAGTGCAGAAAGGCATTGAGAAAGCAGCCAAATACATGGTGCCGCTCCTGCAGGTATTGCTTGTCCTGCTGGGCATAGCCGCCTGTTCGCTGCCCAACTCATGGAGCGGCATAGAGTTTCTCTTCAAACCCGACTTCTCCAAAGTTACCGCAAAGACCTTCTATGAGGCTATGTCGATGTCGTTCTTCTCATTGTCGCTCGGCACGGCCTGCCTCGTAACCTATGCTTCTTACTTCAACAAACAGGCCAACATCATTAAGTCGGCAGCACAGATATCACTCATCGATATCTGCGTGGCCATCCTTGCCGGCGTGATGATATTCCCCGCCGCATTCTCCGTTGGCATACAGCCCGATGCCGGACCAAGCCTCATCTTCCTCACGCTGCCCAACGTATTCACCACGGCCTTCTCTACGACGGTAGGCTATGTGGTCTCGATACTCTTCTATGCCCTCCTTGTATTGGCTGCGCTCACTTCCACCATATCCCTTCACGAGATAGGAACGTCGCTCATCAGCCAGGAGATGCACACCTCACGCGTGAAGTCAGGAATGATAATTACCGTCATCTGCAGCTTCCTCAGCATTCTCTGCGCCCTGTCATTCGTTCATCCTGAGATAGGCGTGATGGGCCAGACGCTCTTCGACAACTTCGACAGCGTCACCAGCAAAGTCTTCATGCCAGTAGGAGCCTTCTTCACCAGCCTCCTCGTGGGCTGGGTGATGTCGCGCCGGACAGTAATGAAACAACTGACCTCGAATGCGCGATACCATTGGAGCAAGGGCATGATAAACCTTTTCTTCGTGTTTGTAAGGTTCGTATGCCCCGTATTCATCCTTATCATCTTCATCGTAAATCTCTTAATTGGTTAATTGATTAATTCGTTAATTCGTTAATTTGAACTACCGCATCATAGACGACCTCGCCCTCGGTTCTGAGGAACTGGAGAAGCGAATCCTTGCTCTGCCTGAATGGCGGCGCATCCTTGCCCGTGCCTTTAAGAAGGAGCAGGGCAGGAAAGAGTGTACCTTGGCATATCATTTGCTATGTCAGATGTTGCGTGAGGACTATGGCATCACCACCCCACCCGTCTTCGACTATGGCGAGCACCATAAGCCTTTCCTAAAGGACTATCCCGACATACACTTCAACCTCAGCCACACGAAGAAAGCCATCGCCTGCATCGTGAGCGACAGTCCCTGCGGCATCGATGTGGAAAGCCTGGGGCGATATAACGACCAAGTGGCACGCTACTGCATGTGCGACGAGGAGATGGAGCAGATAAATGCCTCGCCAGACAAGGATGTGGCATTCATCTCACTATGGACCAAGAAGGAGGCGCTGCTCAAACTTACCGGCGAGGGCATTACCGACGACCTCAAGACTGTGCTCTTCTCGTCAAGAATGGAGGGTGTAACACTCAAGACTATCATCAATGAAGAGAAAGGCTATTGCGTCAGCATCGCTGTGAAATAATTCCCGTAATCTACTCCCCCTCCAAGATTAGAGGGGGTCAGGGGGCGTTGACCATCATCCCCGTTCCCGTCCCGTCAGGGCAACCAAGAAGTCCAGAAACTTGAAAACTTTGCCATTTATTCGTCCTCTACGGCTCAATATTTTCCAACAAACGCCCCGAGGCAATGAAATACGGCGTTTCCGAGAACGTTGTAACTGCCTGATAATCAGCAGCAGGATTTTCCGAAGCATCGTTTTCGACCCACAAACCCACTGTAATCGACCCACTTTTACACTGTAAGAGTGGGTCTTTTGCATCCTAAAAGTTACTCTTTTAGGTCCTAAAAGTTGCCCTTTTACAACCGAAGGGTAATTTTACCCCAATTTCTTGGTCTGTTTTTCCTCTTCATTCAACCATCTGATTTCTAAAATGCAAGAAAACTCTGTCAAAATTTCCGCAGTCGCAGACTGTCAGAAAAGACCTCTGGCACGGGTTATGTAAAGTCCTTTTCTCACCTTAATATGCCTATTTTTCGGTATAAAATCCAAAAACTCACCGAAATATTTGCGTAATTCATTTATTATCATTAACTTTGTGCACTTTTTTATGTGGCAAGGTGCCACAATAGATGTAATTAGTTAAAACAATAAAGATTTTAAATGAACGTAATCACAAAGACCGTCTCACTGCCTGATGGACGTACCATCACCATTGAGACCGGAAAGTTAGCCAAGCAGGCTGACGGTTCTTGTACCCTGAAGATGGGTAACACCGTACTGCTGGCTACCGTTTGTGCCGCGAAGGATGCAGTGCCCGGCACAGACTTTATGCCACTGCAGGTAGAGTATCGCGAGCAGTATGCCGCAGCAGGCCGCTTCCCTGGTGGCTTCACCAAGCGCGAAGGCAAGGCCAACGATGATGAAATCCTCACATGCCGACTTGTGGACCGCGCCCTGCGCCCACTTTTCCCCAGCGACTATCATGCTGAGGTTTATGTCAATGTAATCCTTTTCAGTGCTGATGGCGTTGACCAGCCCGATGCCCTTGCAGGCTTCGCAGCATCTTGCGCCCTCGCATGCTCTGATATACCATTCGAATGCCCTATCTCTGAGGTTCGCGTAGCACGCATCAACGGCGAATACGTCATCAACCCCACAAAGGCCCAGATGGCTGATGCCGACATGGATCTGATGGTTGGTGCCACAGCAGAGAACATCATGATGGTGGAAGGCGAAATGAAGGAAGTGCAGGAGGTAGACCTCCTCAATGCCCTCAAGGCAGCCCACGAGGCCATCAAGCCTATGTGCGCCCTGCAGGAGGAGCTGATGAAGGAACTCGGCACCGACACCAAGCGCGAGTACTGCCATGAGGTGAACGACGACGAGCTGAAGGAGCAGATTAACAAGGAGCTCTACCAGAAGGCCTACGACGTAGTGAAGCAGGCACTGGAGAAGCAGGCCCGCGCTGATGCCTTCGAAGCTATCATCACAGAGTTCAAGGAGCAGTATGCTGCTGCCCACACCGACCTCACCGAGGAGGANNGAAGGCATACGTCTTGACGGTCGTAAGACCACTGACATCCGTCCTATCTGGTGCGAGGTATCTCCACTGCCAATGCCTCACGGATCTTCTATCTTCACACGCGGCGAGACACAGTCGCTCACCACATGTACGCTGGGCACAAAGCTCGACGAGAAGCTCGTTGACGACGTGCTGGACCGCAGCTATCAGAAGTTCCTTCTGCACTATAACTTCCCACCATTCTGCACCGGTGAGGCCAAGGCACAGCGTGGCGTAGGACGCCGCGAGATTGGTCATGGACACCTCGCATGGCGCGGCCTGAAGGGACAGATTCCTTCTGACTTCCCTTACACCGTTCGTATCGTGAGCCAGATACTGGAGTCTAACGGCTCATCATCAATGGCTACCGTCTGCGCAGGCACTCTGGCGCTGATGGATGCAGGCGTACCAATGAAGAAACCCGTCAGCGGTATCGCTATGGGCCTCATCAAAAATCCTGGTGAAGAGAAGTATGCAGTCCTCTCAGACATCCTTGGCGACGAGGATCACCTGGGTGATATGGACTTCAAGACCACAGGCACGAAAGACGGCCTCACAGCCACACAGATGGATATCAAGTGCGACGGCCTTTCATACGAAATCCTTGAGAAGGCTCTCATGCAGGCTAAGGCCGGTCGTGAGCACATCCTGGGATGCCTCACCGACACTATCGCAGAGCCACGTCCAGAGTTGAAGCCACACGTACCACGCATCGTACAGATTGAGATACCGAAGGAGTTCATCGGTGCTGTCATCGGCCCTGGCGGAAAGATTATCCAGCAGATGCAGGAAGACACTGGCGCCACCATCACCATCGACGAAGAGGATGGCGTTGGAAAGGTGCAGGTATCAGGTCCAGACAAGGAGTCTATCGATGGGGCTCTGGCCAAGATTAAGGCTATCGTAGCAGTACCCGAGGTAGGCGAAATCTACGATGGAACCGTGCGTTCTGTAATGCCTTACGGCTGCTTCGTAGAGATCCTGCCAGGCAAGGATGCCCTGCTCCACATCTCTGAAATCGACTGGAAGCGCCTTGAGACCGTCGAAGAGGCTGGCATCAAGGAAGGCGACAAGATTCAGGTGAAGCTCCTTGAGATTGATCCTAAGACCGGTAAGTACAAGGTATCACACAAGGTACTCATCGAGAAGCCCGAGGGATATCAGGAGCGCGAGCGTCGTCCACGCCCGGAGCGCCGTCCACGCCCTAACCGCCCACGTCGTTTCGACAACAATGGCGGAGGCCAGGAAGGCAAGGAATAGTAACATCAGCAGAACCGGCAACAACGGTTCTGAAAAAATACAGAATAACTCCCGATGCGCCGTAGTAGCGCATCGGGAGTTTTTTCGCGCTCCTACAACAACATTAGTCGCGGGCGGGACGCCCACGTCCCTGGTGTATCGGGAGTTTTTTCGCGCTCCTACAACAACCCGTATCAGACCGTGTAAACATGTCGTGTGGATATTTTAACACATAAAACAAACATTTTGGCCAAATCGTTTGTCACTCTAAAGAATTTTTACTAACTTTGTCCCGAATTATATAGAATACAGAAAACCAAACCACCAATATGACAACAACAATGACCAAGAGAAGTTACAACAGGCTCACCGCCCTTGTGATAATGATGCTGAGCTTCGTTCTGGCACTATCAGTTAATGCCCAGTCACTGGCGCCCAAACGTGCTGCCGATTTACACATCTCAGAAGAGCTCTGGAGCATCTATCAGGCTTCACAGCGTTCAGCAGAGAACTACGACTCCATCTCCTACTACTCGGAGAAGATGGATGCCCTCGCCCAGAAGAACGGTGAGACGGCAGGTCGAGTGCTGGCAGCCAAGATGCTGCTGGAATACTTCCGCGACCACGGCACAACGGAGAATATGGAGAAGGCCGTGGGCCACATGCGCGACGTATGCCTGGAGGTGGGCGATGCCCGTTCCTACCAGGAGGCCGTAGCAATGCTGTGCCGTCACTATCGCAAGAAGCACCTCTACAGCGCCGCCTTCGACCTGGTGTTGCGTACATATAACGAGGCACGTGCCTCTGGCGACCATTACGGAGTATTCAGCTCATACGCCAACTACGGCATGCTCTATGCCGCACGCCACGACTATGACAATGCCAAGCGATACTATCAGCTGGCATTGGCGGAGCAGCCGCATATCCCCAACATCTCGCTGGCACAGACATGTATCAGCCTTGCCAACATGTATGAGAACGGTGCAGACTCCGCACTCATATATCTTGACAAGGGTATGACCGTGTCACGTTCCCCACAAGACACGCTGCAGCTCTACCAGATGTTCACACGCCAGTATGCCCTGCAGTTGGACAAGGCCAACACCGAGCGTTACTATGCCCTTTGGAACGACTATTGCAACACCCATAAGTATGAGGTGGACGAGCTGACACGCACGAAGATGGATGTCTGCATGGCCATAGCCAACAAACAATGGGCAGCAGCCGAGAAAGGGGCACGCACCTTCACCGACATCACCGAGAGATGCTCCACCCTGGCCTTCATCGGAAAGCAGTCGGGCAACAAGATGCTGGAGTATGAATCGCGCGCCAACCTGCTCTCATACAACGACTCCATACAAAGGGTGGCATCCCATGTGGCCCTGGAGGAGCTGGATGCGAAGTCACGTCGCGACGAACAACTGGCGAAGTCACACAAGGAAGAGATGCGCACACTGTGGATTACAGGCTTTGTAGTGCTGCTGCTCGTGGCCCTGGCAGGCATCATCATCACCGTACTCTTCCGTAAGAAGAACGAAGCAACGAACCGTCTGCAAGAGGAGGTGGACAAGCTGAAGCGCTCCAACCAGACACAGAAACTCTTCCTGCAGAATATGAGCCATGAGATACGCACACCGCTGAATGCCATCTGCGGATTCTCACAGATTGTCTGCGAGCCGCAGATGCGCGAGATGGTGACCGACGATGAGCTGACCAACTACGGACAGATTATCAACAGCAACACCGAACTGCTGCTGACGCTGGTCAACGACATCCTCGACATCTCTGAGATGGAGAGCGGCAAATACAAGGTATTCCTTGAGCCTGCTTCGCCAAACATGATATGCAAGCAGGCACAGAGCACCGTGGCCTACCGCTGCCCGAACAACATAAAGCTGTATTTCACCACCGACGTGCCCGACACAATGAAGATAATGACCGACTCACGCCGCTGCGGACAGGTCATCATCAATTTCCTCACCAATGCCATCAAGCATACACGCGAAGGCGAGATACACATCCATGCTTCGCTGTCAGAGAACCCCGGCAAGCTGACATTCTCCGTAACCGACACCGGCGAAGGAATACCGGCAGATCAGGCAGAGTTCATCTTCAAGCGCTTTGAGAAGCTCGACACTTTCAAGGAAGGCACCGGACTGGGTCTCTCCATCTGCCGCAACATCTCAAAGGCATTGGGAGGCGAGGTAAAGCTCGACACCTCATATACCAACGGCGCACGCTTCGTATTCATCCATCCATTCGACTCGCTGTAGGCCTCTGGACTATCACACTCCTAAAAAATCTCAATGAATTCAGATAACAACGCTTTTGTGCGCAGCGTGGCAGAGCAGAAGTACGAACACGGCTTCACCACCAACGTACAGACAGAAATAATCCCTGCCGGCCTGACGGAAGACATCGTGCGGCTTATCTCGGCAAAGAAGGAAGAGCCCGAATGGCTCCTTCAGTTCCGCCTGGAGGCCTTCCGCCATTGGCAGACGATGGAGCAGCCCACGTGGGGACACGTTACTGTTCCGCCTATAGACTATCAGGCCATCTCATATTATGCCGACCCAATGGCGCGCAAGAAGGCAATGGGCGACGGCAAGGGAGGCATAGACCCCGAACTGGAGAAGACCTTCGACAAACTCGGCATACCACTGGAGGAGCGCCTGGCACTCTCCGGCGTTGCCGTTGATGCCATCATGGACTCCGTATCGGTAAAGACAACCTACAAAGACAAGCTCCGCGAACTGGGCATCATCTTCATGTCCATCGGCGAAGCGGTGAAGGAACACCCCGAACTGGTTAGGGAATATCTCGGCAGCGTAGTGCCATATCGCGACAACTTCTTTGCCGCACTTAACAGCGCGGTGTTCTCCGACGGTTCCTTCGTTTATATACCACGCGGTGTGAGGTGCCCGATGGAACTCTCTTCCTATTTCCGCATCAACGCCGCTGGTACAGGACAGTTTGAACGAACGCTGATAATAGCCGACGACGACTCCTACGTCTCATACCTTGAGGGCTGCACGGCTCCCATGCGTGATGAGAACCAGCTGCATGCCGCCATCGTCGAGATTATCGTAAAGGACAGGGCTGAGGTGAAGTACTCCACCGTGCAGAACTGGTATCCGGGCGATGAGAACGGCAAGGGCGGCGTGTTGAACCTCGTCACTAAGCGCGGTGACCTGCGCGGAGAGTCAAGCAAACTGTCGTGGACACAGGTGGAGACGGGCTCCGCCATAACATGGAAATACCCGTCATGCGTGCTTCGCGGCGACAACTCCACCGCAGAGTTCTACTCCGTGGCCGTCACCAACAACTACCAGGAGGCCGACACTGGCACGAAGATGATACACATGGGCCGCAACACCAAGTCTACGATTATCTCGAAAGGCATCTCTGCCGGCCATTCGCAGAACTCTTATCGCGGTTTGGTACGCGCCACTTCAAAGGCCGCAGGAGCCCGCAACTACTCCTCATGCGACTCTCTGCTCCTGGGCAGCCATTGCGGAGCGCACACATTCCCCTATATGGACATACGCAACAACAGCGCAGTAGTGGAACATGAAGCCACAACCTCAAAGATCAGCGAGGCACAGCTGCTCTACTGCAACCAGCGCGGACTATCCACCGAGGATGCCGTGGGGCTCATCGTCAATGGCTATGCCAAAGAGGTACTGCAGAAACTGCCGATGGAGTTCGCTGTTGAAGCACAAAAGCTACTGAGCGTAAGCCTCGAAGGCAGCGTAGGATAACCACCTCCTCGTACCTCCCCGCTCGAGGAAGGGGCGTTATCACAGTAAAAGACAGGAACAATAATATCAATACGAACAAATATATGTACCTCCCCTCCCGCGGGAGCGGTGCAGGAGAGGGATCACAATTATGCTTGAAATAAAAGACTTACACGCCAAGGCCGGCGACAAAGAGATACTGAAAGGTGTCAGCCTCACCATCCGCGATGGTGAGATTCATGCACTGATGGGCACTAACGGTGCGGGCAAGAGCACGCTGAGCAATGTCATCGTGGGCAACCCCGCCTACGAAGTGACTCAGGGCAGCATCACATTCAATGGACAGGACCTGCTCAGCATGACGCCTGACGCACGCGCCAATGCCGGCATATTCATGTCGTTCCAGATGCCCGTGGAGATACCGGGCGTATCCATGACCAACTTCATCAAAGCCGCCATCAATGCCAAGCGCAAGTCGCGTGGCGAAGAGCCCATGAAGGCTGCCGACTTTATCAAACTGATGAAGGAGAAGCGTCAGCTCGTTGAGATGGACCAGAAGCTCATGAGCCGTTCCGTCAATGAGGGATTCTCCGGAGGAGAGAAGAAGCGCAACGAGATATTCCAGATGGCAATGCTTGAGCCAACCTTCTGCATCCTCGACGAGACCGACTCAGGCCTTGACGTCGACGCGCTGCGTATCGTGGCTACAGGCTTCAACAAACTGCGCAAGCCTGAGACGTCTGCCATCATCATAACACACTATCAGCGCCTGCTCGACTACATACGCCCCGACGTGGTGCATGTACTCATCGATGGCAAGATAGTGAAGACCGGAGGCCCCGACCTGGCACAGAAGATTGAGGACGAGGGCTTTGACTGGATTAAGGAAGAGTTGAACATTTAGGCTTAAAGGGGTAGAATGAACCAGTATCTGGAATTATATAATGACGTCAAGCCGCTGCTCGACAAGCAGTCATGCGCTGCCCTCAACGCTCAGCGCGAGGCTGCCATAGCCAGCTTTAAGGCCAAGGGACTGCCTACGCGCAAGGATGAGCGATACCGATATACCGACGTGGCACAGGCCTTTGAGCCCAACTATGGCCTCTCCCTGGCTCCATATACCATCAAAGGCGTAGAATTTGTCCACCCCATGAAGGAGGCACCCATTGACCCTGCGCCCTACTACAACCACATTGCAGACATCTCAGACCCCCTGACGGCGCTTAACACCGCGCTGGCACACGATGCGCTGATTATCTACATACCAAAGGGAACGGTATGCAAGACACCTGTACGCATTGAGAATATCCTCAGCGGTATGCAGGACACCATGGTGGTGAGGCGTGTTCTCATCGTCATGGAAGAGTGTAGCGAGGCCACCATCTTCTTCGTTGACCACATAAAGAAGACCAAGTCTGCACCCACGGGGGCTACTGAAACACCAGAGATGTCGGATTCTACGGCTCTTCCCCTCTTCCTCACATCACAGGTCATAGAGGTTTATTGCAAGGACAATTCCCACCTCGACCTCTACGAGATAGAGGAGACGACACCACAAAGCCGCCGCTTCAGTAACCTATATGTTGAAACGGGACGCAACGCTACGCTGACTCACAACAACGTCACCCTCTCCAACGGCATCACACGCAACGGCCTCGACATACTTCTTAGAGGTGAGGGCAGCGAGGTGGTGCTCAACGGTGCCGTCATTGCCGATGGACGCCAGCACGTTGACAACAATACACTCATCGACCATCAGGTAGCGCGATGCACATCCAACGAGCTGTACAAATACGTCATCGACGACAGCGCCATAGGAGCCTTTGCCGGCAAAATACTCGTCAGGGAAGGAGCACAGCAGACATCTTCACACGAGACCAACAACAATATGTGCGCCTCCAACGAAGCACGAATGTATACACAGCCCATGCTTGAGATATATGCCGACGATGTGAAGTGTGCCCACGGCTCAACGGTAGGAGTGATGGACGAGGCAGCACTGTTCTATATGCAGCAGCGCGGCATACCACTTGAAGAGGCACGCACCCTGCTAAAGAACGCATTCATCTCACAGGTGATTGACGAGATGAAATGGCACGGACTGCGCGACAGGATACACATACTCGTGGACAAGCGACTCTCAAAAGAAGAGCGCTGCGGCACATGCAGGATATGCAATAGTTAATTTTCAATTCTCAATTTTCAATTCTCAATTTGAACAGTATACGCAACGACTTCCCCATCCTCTCAAAGACCATATATGGGAAGTATCCGCTTATCTACCTCGACAATGGTGCTACGACGCAGAAACCCCTTTGCGTCCTTGATGCCATGCGCGAGGAATACCTCAATGTCAACGCCAACGTACACCGCGGCGTGCATTATCTCTCGCAGCAAGCCACCGACCTGCATGAAGCAGCGCGAGAGAGGGTACGGCAGTTCATCGGTGCCAGCAGCACCAACGAGATAGTCTTCACACGTGGCACTACCGAAAGTATCAACCTCGTGGCATCAAGCTTCGTGGAGGCATACATGAAAGAGGGCGATGAGGTGATTGTCTCCGTAATGGAGCATCACTCCAACATCGTACCATGGCAACTGCAGGCCCGACGCAAGGGTATCGTAGTAAAGGTGATACCCATGAGCGATGACGGCATCCTCGACCTGGAAGCCCTTGAGACTCTCATCAGCGAGCGCACACGCCTCATCAGCGTCACACATGTCAGCAACGTACTCGGCACCGTCAACCCCGTGAAGGAGATAGTAAGCAAGGCACACCGTCACGGTATACCCTGTATGATTGACGGCGCACAGTCTGCTCCACACATGAAGATTGACGTGCAGGACATCGACTGCGACTTCTATGCGTTCTCAGGCCATAAGATGTACGGTCCCACAGGCATCGGCGTGCTCTACGGCAAGGAGAAATACCTTGAGGAGATGCCACCCTATCAGGGCGGCGGAGAGATGATTGGCACGGTATCATTTGAGGAAACCACCTTCGCCGACCTGCCTTTTAAGTTCGAGGCCGGCACGCCCGACTACGTGGCCACCCACGGTCTGCGCGCAGCGATAGACTATATGGAGGCTATAGGGTTGGAAGCCATCGAAGCCCATGAGCGGGAGCTGACGCGCTATGCCCTGGAGCAGATGCAGACCATTCCCGGCATGCGTATCTTCGGACCGCTCAATGCCGACAACCGCGACGCCGTCATATCGTTTCTCGTAGGCGACATCCACCACCTTGACATGGGGACGCTGCTCGACCGCCTCGGCATAGCAGTGCGCACAGGCCACCACTGCGCAGAGCCACTCATGCAACGATTAGGCATCAACGGCACAGTAAGAGCCTCGTTCGCCCTATATAACACAAAAGAGGAAATCGACTCCCTCGTCAGCGGCATAAAGCGAGTGGCCGCGATGTTTTGATATAAACGCGCCCTGCAAGGGCAAAAGCTTATAGCCCAGGGCAGCGCCCTGGGTCTGAACACAGTCAGTAATTACGCCCTGTAAGGGCAACAGAACAGCATACGCCCCCGATGACGGGGCTTATCAAACCAACTTTCAACTCTCAATTCATCAACTTTCATTTTGAAAAAGACCACCACCATAGAGATGCACCGCCTGTCGGTAGAGCAGTTTCGTCAGTCAGAGAAACTGCCGCTGACCGTTGTGCTCGATGATGTGCGTTCCTTACATA
>LXOW01304012.1_pt1 | contig 37852 bp, 47 predicted proteins | sample 1368591 | NCBI WGS metagenome assembly LXOW01 (sample SAMN04884650, study PRJNA319009) | bovine gut metagenome | isolation source: Cow rumen | host: Bos taurus | place: Italy: Legnaro (PD) | collected 2014-07-09
GCGTTGAGCGTAACGAAGTGAAGCGAATGAAAATGTATACTACATAGAGAAAATATACCAATTTATTACTCTTTTTATAAAATAAAAATAAATAAAAAGCAAAAATTAACAGAGAAGGCAAAAATCCTTAACAGAGGTAACTTGAAATCTCCACCAGATCCTGTCATAATATGTTTCTTTGCGTAAGTTTTGAAGAAAAAAAATTACGCAAGACTACGCAATTGGATCTCCCGAGTTCACGATCTCCCCTGTTATTTTATTGCGTAATTTTGCGTAAAAAAAAATTACGCAGTGATTTTGCGCNNCGCCTCTGTTATTCTATTTACTAAACAATAAGAATATGTTATAAGAGTTGCTTTTTGTCTCCAAAAATATTGAGTTTTCCACAGGTTTTCCACAGGCAAAAATGGCCATTTTTTGACAATTTTCGAGTTTCATGTTGTCAAGACCTCTCTCACCTCTATTCCTCAATTTCTTTTCCCTGTTACAATTCCTTGACATACATGCTCTTTCAATTACATACTATGATTTTTAGCGTAACTTTGCGTAAGTTCTGCGTAGTCCAAAATTACGCAATTTTACGCAATTTTACTCTAGATTTACGCTACGTTTTATGTTGTAATATAATGGCTTGGCAATGCGATACGACCATTTGTGTTGTTAAAAATACCACTTGACACCATTTGAGTGGCGCATGATATACTTATAGTATACATTAACAGGCCGTGATATTTAAAAAATCAGGGCGTTTAAAAGGAGATTGTAATGGATGAACTGTCTTGNNATCTAATATCAACATACTTAATATAGACGGGCATAGGTGGTACTTCGAGTTTATGTACCGTCCGAGGCCCGGTCAGATCAAGTGGAGTAAGACGTGGGCGGACGTGCCATATACGCATGACAACCTCACGAGCAGTGACTCTACTGACGACGACTACGCAGACAACATGAATGCGGATGCGGTCAGGGAGATGGTGAACAAACTTAGGCGTGAGTTGGAGAGCTAATATGGGTAAGACTCAGGAGATGATACCGTTCGACCCACAGGATAGCCCTAGTGTCACTGCTGCTATGCAGGTCCTGAGGGCAGACCCAACTGTCCCGTCAGACTTCGTGGAGCGCATGAGTGGCGCCCTCGAGGCATATATTACTGGCGATGGCAATGGGATTACAATAAAAAGCTCCAATGTTAAACAGGTGCAGCACGACGTGATGGTGAATGCGCTTAAACAGTATGACGTGGTGGCGGTCAAAGGGGTGGACAGGTATTACAAGAGGCCCATGTTCGATGGGGAGCCCGTGGACGAGGTGTATCAGCCTACGGATAAAGAAGAGCTCACGAACATCATTACANNCTACTGGAACCGTGGATGGGGCGGCCATCGATAAAATCTGGAATAGCCTTGACAAGAAGATACGCAAAGATAATACTATAGATAAGGTGGATAATACGATTATACAACTTTTACCAGGTACGAATAACTTCTGGAATATGGAGAACGGCGATGTGACTGACTCCATACCAGAGGGGCACAGGTGCTTCCGCAGGCTGTTCGATACGGACAAGGAGACCAAGCACATTATTAAGTATACGCCGGGGACTTTCGATGGGTATGGGAGTATCCTTAGAGAATACATAAATGAGACCTATACCGAGATGACCATCTCTAAGGGGGACCTGGTGGAGGACGAGGACTTCGAGTTTATAAGGACTGTGGCGTGTGGAGACCACGAGAGATATATGGATATCATACGGATGTTCTCGACTTTCTTCATGAAGAATAAGCCACTCGGCACGTATATCTTAGAGGGGAACGGACGCAATGGTAAGTCTGGTGTTATTGGTCTTATCCACACACTTATGGGGACACGCAATACATCCAAGCTACAGCTAGCCGAGTTGGGGAACTGGCATAAGAACCACTGCTTGGTGAATACGCTGGTGAATGCTCCAGACGAGGAGAAGCCTGGCACGCTTGAGGACACTGACCTATTCCGTGTCATTGCTGACCACGGCGACATCGAGCTGGATGTGATGCACGGGCAGAAACCGATTGAGGTGTCCTGCGACTTCCAGTGCGTGTCTGCGTCTAACCACTTGCCTAACTGGGAGGGGACGGACGCAGAGGCGTGTATTCGCCGTGCACGCATAATCCCGTTCATGGCTGACTTATCTGGGAACGACAACAAGAATGAGAGCTTCGAGAAGGTGACATACACCCCAGAGAGGATGGTGCACTTCCTGGGCGTGGTACTGGGTGTGGCTCGTTATTATATGACTAAGGACTTCCCAGAGAGCAAGAGCTCAGAGCTTATGAAAGAGATTCTTCAGGAGAACATGGTGTCATATCGCATCTTCTTCAATACTTTCGTGAAATTCTTTGGCAGATACCACAAACTGCGTGATGTGTTCGAGGATTACTCACTGTGGTGCAAAGACCGCAATTACAAGATTAACAAGTATGACGAGTTCAAAGAGGCGTTCAATGACTCTAGGGGTAGAAAGACTAAGTACACTGATGGCAACGGTACGCTGGATAATGTGTATAAGGTGAGCGATGCACCGCTATGCTTCTATGATGGATGGGTATGCCCAGAGGCAACGAGTTATGGCACGATTGCGCAGATGCATGACGCAGGTGTTAGCATTGTCACCGTATTAGAGGAGCTCCAACATAGAGCGATAGAGGAGAGCTTCGGGGGGAGTATATAGTATGAGCGACTTAGCTGACAGGGTTATACAAGCTAATGAGGAGAATGCTGCAGAGGCGCAGGCTAAAGAGAATGGTGGCCCAAAGCTAGACGATATCGGGTTCCCTCTTCCGAAGCCAGATACTGAGCACGCATGGTGCGAGTACCTCACTGCACGTATTCTTTACTTGAATAACAGGATGTATAAGCACCAGGGGATGCTATGGTTACACGATGAGCCTATTCGAGAGAATAAAAATTCGTATTATCGTCTGGCGAAATACCCGAAACAGATTACTGACCCAGAGTGCCAGTATGTCTGGAGGAGGCTGAAGGAGATAGTGCCTGAGCTCGACCCAGATGTGATCGCAGTATTGCCAGATATGACTTTTAATATGAGAACTGGGGAGGTGAAGTTCGAGAGAGTTTGGACTACCACCCCATGGGAGGAGGAGTAGCTATGGGCAAACACCATAGAAAATGGTATATCGACGAGCCGATTGCGCAGGACTTCAGGCTAAAAGAGATGATAGAAGACCTTGAGGAATATTACGAAGAGGAGGAACAATGAAGTTTGAGAGACATTGGGATGATGCCGCGGATACGTATATCATAACCCCAATAGAAGAAAATGAATTCACTGATGACGGGTGGTATCCAGGTGGAGCAGAGTGGGACGAATGTAATCCAGATGAAATACCGAAATGGGAGGATAGATAATGGAAAAGTTGATATTTAGAGAGAATAAAGACAAGTACGACTGTCCAGTCATAGAGTGTGGCCATTGGTTTAAGAGAAATGATGGCAGTGAGTTCTTTAGCTCAATCCTTGATATAGACCTTAAGAACCGACGGACGGAGACAGACTGTGGAGATTCATATATGGATTATTCTATCGGCTTTGATGAATTCCTGGCCATTGCTGACAAGATAAGAGAATTGGAGGGGAAATGAAGCTAAGGTATGCTAAAGATGGCGAGACTAAGTGCATGATGGTTCTAAAAGACGGTACGAAGTTCGAGGTGCCGATTATGAGAAAGGAGTAGGATGCTAGAGAAAGATTTTCAAGCGAAGATAGTAAAGTGGTTAAAAGCTAAAGGCTGTATAGTCCTTAAATATCAGCAAAATGCTACCACTAGAGCGTCTATCCCTGATGTCGTCTTCCTAAAAGACGGCTTTTGGGGAGCTATTGAGGTGAAAAAGAGCAAAACTGCCAAATATCGCCCTGGCCAGAAGGAAATGGTATCCAAACTAGATGCTATGAGCTGGGCTAAGGTGGTCTATCCAGAATGCTGGGGCGAAGTGCAAGCTGAATTGACGGAGATATTGAGATGAAATCCTGTATTTTAGTGTGCAGTTGCTTTAATCAGGAGAAAAAGGCTGTGGATGCCTTCTCGGTTATCTTCCCTGACCGCACAAGCCCAGAAGTCATTAAGGGGAAAGACCGTATAGCTAAATTAGGGGCGGCTATCAGCAACGAGCACATTAAGGCGATAGCCAAACTGAGTGGTAGGTTTTCATATTATATAGAACTAGATGACGATAACAATATAATTACCGAGTATGACTTGGTGAGAGGGACTAGAATAGCATGATAGCAGTGTTAGTTTGTAACTGTGGGGGGAGTGAGCAGGCAGCCAGGGATTTTCTGAAGAGGTCTGGCTACAATGACTGGCTTAGTATACCAGTGCAAAAGGGAAGAGAGAAGGCTAGGTCGTTCATTTCTACTATGGTAGGATATCCTGAAGTGCAGATGCTGGACAATTTCTTAAAGAGTGCGTCCAAATTCATTGTGATTCTTGGATGGGATGGAGACGACTGCAGATGGGCAGACATATCTCACAACCCGAATAAGTCCAAGATAGAAGCTCAGTTCATAATCAATACATTTGCTTAATTTTTCGAAGTGTTATATTATTAAATTAACTAATAGGAGGACTNNAATCAGCAGTTGCCACCAGGGTTTATAAGCGTAGAGGCAGCATGCGAACTTATTAAATCAGATAGCAGGGATAATCCAGTCGTTGACATGGACTACCTGATTGCACACAAGGTGTGGCTAGATCGTAATGGCCCAGCTCACAACTTCCGTATTCCTAAGGTACGCAGACTATCACCAAGTGAGGTCTACACCAACAGATACGGCAAGACAGTTGACGAAGAGGTTACTGGCAGCGTATATGTGCAGATTAACACCGCCTTTGAAAATGAGCTTTTGAAGAAAACTATTACTGACAAGTACCGTGAGTTAGTAGGTCATGAGTATCGTGAGCTTAAAACTCGTGGTATGTCCACTGTTGCAGATGACGCTGAGGGGAAGAACGCAGTGCGTCCACGTCCAAGGGCACCAATGGCTAAAGAGAATGACACTATTGGCTCAGGTGAGATGCTTACTACCAATGGCGAAGGGCTGAAGGTATAACTATGGACCCAAGACACCCAGAGCAAGCCATTACTCGCATGCGTGAGCTAATGGAACAGTATGACAGAGTAGAAAAAGATATGCATGAGGCTACGGTCTCTGCTAAGTTAGCGCAGCTAGAGCGTGAGGGGGCACTTGTAGTACAGGAGATTTGTCTTGTAGCTCCTCGTATGCATGAGGCTTTGATGCAGACTTCACGCCAGTGCAGACATGATTTAGTCTATGGAGCTGTCAAAAAAGATTCGACAACCGAGCCAGTAGAGGTCTATGTCGCTCCTAACCAAGCTGAAGTATATATTGCAGAGCCTAAGCCAAGGAAGAAGAAAACTTCCAAGAAGAAGGCCGAGTAATGGAATACGAGGTGATTGGGAGTAACCCCGCCCCTTCTCTCGCTGACCTTAATAAAAAGGCCATCTCGAAATTGTATGAGCTACTAGATGGGTTGGACGCAAAGTCTGACCCAGACCTAGTGAGGGCGGTGGTAGAAAGTCTTGCTAAGCTGAACTCTAGCGTCAAAGGTAGTGGTATTTTGCCACAGGAGGAGACCGAGGCAGAGAAGGCTGAGCGATTAAGTGCAGAAGCAATAAAGGAGGCATTGTCGATATAATGGATTTTCCAGTAACAGCAGAAGAGCTAATCTCAGCTATTTGTAGTTGGGGGTCTAAACACGGGATTAACAATCCAGATAAGCAGACAATTAAACTCATGGAGGAGTGTGGCGAATTAGCCAATGAAATATCTCGCAGCCGATACGACACCCCGGAGGTAAGGGACGCTATCAGTGACATAGGTGTGGTGATTATCTTGCTCGCAGATATGCTAGGATATGACTTTATTGACCAGTGCCTTCTCCCTGCCTATAATGTAATTGCCAAAAGGACTGGGCACACAGTCAACGGTTCATTTATTAAGACTGGAGACTAAATGGCAGTAAAACTTAACTGCGAATATGTTGGAACAGAGAGCCTGACAGCGGACCAAATTCGTCAGGCTCTTTCTGGCGACTACGAGGGGTTTAAATACTACTTCGAGAATTGCCTGATGCTCCAAGACCGTGATACTCGCCAGTATATTCACCCGAAGTTAAACGAGGGGCAGAAGATTATGGCGAAGGCTATCATGGGGCTGGTTGACAAGAACACTAGGGCGACCAAGCACAAAGAGATTGTGTTCATAGGCCCTCGGCAATTCGGCAAGTCTACGCTACTTACTGCAATCTCGAACTATATTATCGCCTATGTTCCTGGATTTGAGAACCTTAACTTGGTGACTACGATGCATCAGGCTACTGCGGCCACTAAGTTCTTCAAACAGAAGCTTGAGCCGATTATCACCAATGTCCCCTCGTCTATCTTCCCAACCATAGAGAGAGACACACTCGGCACGTCCACGCTTCTTAAGTATACAGATATTAAAGGGATCCGCAGAGGAGGCTATTATGAAATCACGTCTGCAGGCTCAAACTCAGTGCGTTCTGGTACCGTGTCTGTATGGCTGGCAGATGAGCCTTCAGAATACCGTAACCCTGAGGCAGTAGAAGATGCCGTGTCTGGTGCTATCTCTTCCTACGGCTGGAGCTTGACTGCGTATATCGGTACTTTCTCAGACCGTCTCTCTAATTACTTCTTGAACAAGATCAAATTGGCCTTAGACAACCCTGATGAGATCGAACTGGTGTTCATCCCGTGGTTCTTGGTATATGGCCGTGATGGAGATGGGCTAGGATTTACTGAGGAGCAGATGACCGAGTATGACAGAGATGTTATAGTGCCAGAGATGCGTAAGTGGGGAATCCCGCAGAGTGAGTGGTTTAATAAGCTAGGATGGTACCACAGCCGTGCATTGCGAACCAGCAAGATGAGGTACGAGTTCCCAAGCTCGATAGACGATATCATCAATATGACTTCGGATAAGTCTGTGTTCCAGGAGGAGAGCCTGCAAAAACAGGAGAAGAACATCTTGGCTGGGAAGAAATACCGCTTAGTTACCGATAATGCCACTGGCAAGGTTGAAGCGCAGGAAACTGATTTCTCTCCATTGACTATCTTTAAAGAGCCTATTTACGGCCATAGGTATCGCATAGCAATAGACCCAATTACGGCCCAGAGTGAGGAAACTGACTACTTCTCTTTCCATGTAATGGACATGGCGAATAATGAGCAGGTGGCTACATTCAGAGAGAGAGGGCTTCAGGATGAGGATTACGCCGACTGGGCCGTGTCTATTGGCACTATCTACAACAAAGCTGAGCTTTGCCCTGAGGTCAACGTGGCTAATGGTTTCATCGTAGCCGTAAACTCACGAAGATATTTCAGGTGGTACTATGCAGATAAGAAGAATAAATCTGATCGCATCCCAGGGCTTAGAACAACAGTGAGTACCAAGGAGAGGTTTATAGATGCTCTAAACGCCATGCTTGACAGAGAGACCATCATCATACATGACGAAGAGACTTTGACTGAGCTTAGGAACTTCGTTAAGATTGTGAAGAAGAGAACAGATGGGACTACATATGTGCGTATGGCAGCTAAAGGGCATGAGCATGACGACGCAGTTGCCGCACTGTGGATCTACGCAGGTAGTCTAGACATTCGCCAGTTGGAGGGTAGGAAAACAAGTAAATTTGCAATAATTTAGAAAGGAGAGAAATGATAAATTTAATAGATGACATGATGAGCAAGCACAATGAGGCGGAAGTCATAGAGTATGCTTATTCTAAGGCTCAGGAAATAGCTCGTATCTTCAAGCAAACCTCAGATGGGAAGATGAACGCAGAGTATCTGTGGGCAGTGACATCTGATGTTATGGAGCTGAGAGACATCTTGAAGAAGATGAACCAGTCTAACCAGTTGCGCATTGCTCAAAGTAAAACGCAGTGATATACTAAAAATATAATTAACAAGAAAGGATACTTCAAATGGACAATGCTCCAGCAGAAGCGCCCACCTCTGCACCAGCAGGGGCGAGTGTAGAAACGCCAACTACTAACCCAGAGCCAGCACAGGCTCCAGCACCAGACCTACACGGGTTCACAAGCGATGAACTCGCAGACATCCGTACGTTCTTCGACAACAACGGTGGGTTCAAGGGTATTAAAGATAAAATCAGCCGTCCAGCTCAGGCTACCCAGCCAGAACCACAGCAGCAGTTTGCGGCTGAGCCAACTCAGCAGCCACATCCACAGCCACAGCAGGCCTATAAAATCCCAGCAGGGGCTATCACCCAGCAGGAGTTCATGGCACAGCAGTATTTCCAAGGCCTCTCTCGTGACCCTAAATACGAAGCTATTTCAGGTGGTATTGCCAGTGGTGAATACCTCAAAGAGATGTCGGCATTCGGCATTCAGCCACTGAACCCAGATGGCTCGATTAACGATCAGAAGGTGCGTATGTACCTAGACCTTAAGGCTCAGACTGTCCCAGCTAAGGGAACGAGTGCTACTCCAGATATGTCTGCAGCTCCAACCGTTGAGTACTACCAAGTGCCTAACGATAAGATTACGACCCTTGACCAGGCTTATGCAGTTATCCAGCAGGATGCGCAGTTAAGGGGCCAAGGTGGACATCCTCTAGCAAGCGCCGCAGAGGAGTTCATTAAGGAAGCCTACAAGAAGAAATAATCAGTTGACAAACTTCGCCGAGTTTGATATACTGATAAGTAAGAAATACACCTTGTGAGCCCACCCATTCAAGGTGTATTTTTTGCATTTATCCAATCTTGCAAGTATAATAAAAGTATGGAAATCGATTACTCTAACACATGGGACAAAAAATGTCCTCAGATAAAATGCAGGAAGGACCAGTGCACAGGTCTTACCTACGTATTTATCCCAGCTACTCTGGGAGATGATAGAAAAGGTAGCAAAGTAGCGCCGAAGAACGGTGCGTACTGTAACGCTATCGTGCTATATGAAGCTGACCACGCAGTTTATATCTACTCTAAGGAAGGCATCCCGACCAAGGCAACCAGTGGTTATACCTTCTACAATGACATCCTTGACCGTCCATTCTATAACGGCGAGATGATGACGAGCAGCACAAGTATCCCTAAGGTACCAGATGCTGTTTCTGAGCTCACGAATGACCTTAATTACCAGACTAAGAATGATGTGGACGCAGCAATCCTGGTAGAGACCACGGCTAGAGAGCTAGCTGACCAGACCCTTCAGGGCGAGATTGACACTATTGTCGCTTCTTCTGACGTGAAGGATATTGTCGGGACTTACGCAGAACTTGAGGCCTATGACACCTCTACCCTAGGTAATAATGACATTATCAAAGTTCTCCAGGATGAGACGCACAATGACGCTGAGACTTACTATCGCTGGAGCACGTCCACTGAGACCTTCACCTATATCGGAGAGCTTGGCCCATTCTATACCAAGTCTGAGACTGACACTCTTCTCGGTGGCAAGCAGGATACATTGACTGCTGGTACGAATATCACCATCGCAGCTGATAATACAATCTCCTCCAAAGCCCAGACTATCTTCTATATGAACTCATCTGAGTCTGGCTCTACTCGCCATATCTACAAGAAATCCGATATGACTGACCCAGCAACCTCTCAGGAGGTGTTCGATGCTAATGACCTAGGTCAGGTGATTCTCCGTATCTCTACCTCGGTTGACCCAGCGTCATATTCTGATGCATACCTCCAGAACGCATACAAAGCATCTGGCGACTATCAGCTCCTATTCTTAGATGAGAAGACCTATCGCTCATTTGATGTAACTGACCTCAGTTCTAGCACGTTCACTTATAGCTCTAGGGTAATCCAAGACCAGATTGTTGCAGGTGAGGGCATTGCTATTACCAATAATGTGGTGTCAGCAGATTTTAAGGATTCAGGAACCAGGTACAGTTATTATGTGGATGGTACAAGCGGTAGCGATAATAGTGCCGGTACGAGTGCGTCTCCATTCAAAACGTTAGCAAAGGCGCTATCCAAGTGCAATAGTGTAGGCTCTAGTTTTACAATCCAATTCAAAACAGCTGGCACTTACAACTGGGGTAGCAGTCTGAATATCGTCGGTAAAAATATAATATTTAATGTTGCATCTGGCGTAACTGGAGTAATTATTACATTACCAGGGAACGTAATCGCTAGCGCGTGTACGTTCAACTTTCAAGGTGGCTCTGCTGGTGGCATCAAAGTAATTTCAGGAACTTCTGGCACGCTCAGACATTTTTATTTTTATAATTCTACGTTAGAATCTAGATATACAGATTATAATGAAGTCAGAATCAATCCATATGGGTCAACTGTGCATGTTACTGATTGTGAAATCTATGCACTATACGCTCGTGGTGGCAATGTAAGATTAGCATCTGTAACCGTGCTTGGGACATATGACGCTGGTAATATGATTACAGGTTCGGAAGGAAGCGACTTGGAACTTGGGACAATTACTGCTGCTGCTAGGTCAACTGCTTCCTCATATGCCTTAGTAAGGGTAGAAGCAGGCTCGCATTTATCTGTGAACGGTGCGCTTACGGATAATACTACACCTGGAGCAAGTTATACTTATGGAATTAGTTCTAACGCCGCTATAATCCAGGAAATTTCTAGTTATGTATCACAATACGAAGCAGTAGGTGGTGGAATCCAGATATCTAACTCTACTCTCCATATTAAGAACAATGCTGTCGTCGCTGGCAATGAGGACTTCACATTCACTATGGTGGATGATACCACAGTTGTTAAAAATCTAACTCTAGGAGCTTAGTATGACTTTGAATGTGCAAAACGCTAAGAAGATAGGCATCGGTGGGAGCAAGAACCTGTTTGATAAGAGTGTGGCCCCTATTGCGACATCTGCTGGAATATCTGTATCTCAACTTAGCACTGGTATAAGAGTATTGTATGACTCTGGTTCTACTACGACTGGAGGCAAATATATATTGCTTGTAGTCGGTGATATAAACAGTTATGCTGGTAAAACTATTACTATCTCTATGGATATCACAGTTAGTGCGTCGAACAAAGCTCGAATGAGGTTTGGTTTATGCCAAAGTGATGGTTCCGACAGGTTACAAGAGGGCGGGCTAGATGCTGCTGGTTCAGTCAGTTTTACGCCTAGCAGCACTGATTTGGCTAGTAGACCGTTTTTGTACATGCGATTATATGCAAATGTAGAAAATGAAGGGACATTAGAAGTAGGTGATTATATTGATTATACTAATTTACAGGTTGAAGTTAGCCCTGTTGCCACCTCCTACACCCCATATGTGGCCCCTTCTGAGGTGCGTGCTATCCATGATAAGGATAAGAAGCTAATCTGGGGTAAGGTGCAGTACGATACGAAGTATATGGGCGATTTGGAGCAGGTAAACTATGATGGGAAGAACTTGTTCAACAACCAGAACGTTGAGATTGGGAAAAACTATAATGGCGCTGTTGGGACCGTAGCGTACCCGTTTAATACCCAATCAGATAGAGCAGCCGTTCTGATGTCTATAGAACCGTCTACTACTTATAACTTCTCGATGACAGATGGAAGTCTATACTTAATGGAGGTTAGGGAGTGTGATGCAGATTATACCGTTACTAGGCGTATATCAGCTCCTAACTCTAACAGCGTTGATTTTAACTTCACATCGCAATCTAATGGCAAGTATCTAGTGGCGAAGTTTAAGTATGGCTCTGCTGGCACAGAAGTTGTTACGCAAGCCATGGCCGATGCACTCACATTACAGCTAGAAAAAGGTTCTTCCGCTACCCCATACGAGCCATATGTTGGCGGTATCTCTTCTCCTAACCCTGACTATCCACAGCCTATTAACGTGGCCAAGGGGACACAGACTATCGATATGTATGGTAAGAATATATTCAATAAGAATGCTACACCTGCTGTTCTAGTTAATCTCCCTACAGCATCTGCTCTGCCAACAGGTGTGAGAATAACTTGCAATGGGGTAATGGATTCACAAGCAGCAGTGTATGTAATCGATAAAATGGACAAGTTTATAGGTAATGGTTTAGTTCTTAAGTCTGATATCACTGCTAGCGGGGCTAACGTTGGTGGCATAACATTGGTCAAATGCTCAGCTGATGGCTCGAGCAGGACTAATCTGATTAGTTTAGCGTCTTCTGGCAGTGTCGCATACGTCCCGACAGAAGTAGACAGCACTAAGCCGTATCTTGGTATGATTCTCAGAGGCAGCAGTAACAGTGGAACGCAGATTGGAGATTATGTTGACTACACGAACCTGCAACTTGAGGTGAAAGAAAACCTCATCAAAGGTTCTTACCAAGTTAGCGGCGGCCTTACAAGTGTATGGAACCCACGAGGCGATACAGTTCACACTTCAGGAACGGCGACAGCTACAGCTGTTGGGCTGATGCCTCTTGACAGTGCGGGTGTCCCTTCCGGGCATAGATATAGATGCATGCTATCAACGGCTATTCAATTTGGAGTCAAGTTAAAGGTTAACTATACTGATGGAGGGTATGTTCAACCAGTTATCAACGCTGGGAGCACATACATAGATTTCGATATCCCAAGCGATAAGATTGTGGCCGCAATGGCAGTCCAATCTACTGGCATGACAGTAGGCACGTCTTATAATAGCACATTTAGTGTAGCATTAGTAGATATTACTCCTTCTCCGTATGAGGCTTACCAGCATAGTACTAAGAAGATTAGCTTGTCCAGTAAAAACCTGTTCAGCTTTAACAATGGTGTGTTTGCCGTTGGCCCAAGTAGCTCGAATGTGTCTCAAACGCATACTGATAATTCAGTCCATATGGAAGCAATTGGCACAACAGGTGCACAATATGTTAAGGTAGATTATAGTGGGTTAGATAGCTCTAAAAATTATACTATCAGTTGTAAGGCTAAGAAGATAGTAAAGGGTACAGATGGCAGACCTAGGCTGAAGCTGAATATCTATAAGTCGTCAGACGGGTCAACCTGGAGTCAGCTTATCCAAGATGAAATCACAGACCCGGTCCAAGGGCAAGAGTATACTTTGTCGAGTACGTTCACTGGGTATCAGTATTATAGATTTTATTTCTACAATAACACTTATACACCAGTTACTGTAGGCGAAGAGACAGAGTATTGGGATATTCAGCTTGAAGAGGGAGATACGGCCACTACATATGAGCCGTACCATATAGCGTTAGGAAAGAATCTGTTTGATATCAATTCGCTAGCTAATGCAGACATTAAAGTTGCTGATGGGGTAGCTACTGGCGTAATGAGCAAGTTAAGAACAGATTTTGGCCAGAAGCCTACATACCCAGGTATACCATTCGACCCACCAGCTGGGCAGATGGCCATATCAGTAACTGCCTATACAGATGGGAACGAGGCTGCAAGTACAAATAATGGTCTCCGTCTTGTCGTTGAGTATACAGATGGGACGAGCGTGAATGCAACATGGAAGAACAGCGATACAAGCGCTGTGCAGAAAACGATAATAACTGATTCTTCGAAGACAGTTTCATATCTTTATTTCACATATGGTAACTATGCTAATAATATCTGGCATCTTTCTGGCTTCCAGATAGAACTTGGCGACACTGTTACTACATATGAATCATGCGCACGAACCCCACTGGAGTTAGCAGGACTAAATCAGGCTCAGGATTATTTCTATTACAACAGTGGCAACTGGTATTTGAAGAGGAAAGTCGGAGAAGCGGTGATGGATGGTTCAAGCGATGAGTCGTGGATATACCAGAGCGCTACAACAGTGTTTACTCTTAGCGACTATGTAGATTATGATAAAACTTTGACGTTCTCACCTATTTGCAACTATTTCCTAGGTGCTTCAATATTATCCTATAACCAATTGCCTGACCATTACGTATCGTTCTTAAGAGGTACATCTGATAACAACCGCTTTGTGCTAAAGTATACGGCATACTCAGATGCTACAGCGCTCAAGACATGGCTGTCTGCGCACCCATTGACGGTATACTACGCTCTAGCGACAGCTACAGACACACGAATTACTTACCCTGCGCTATTGGCACAACTCGAAGCTATTCGTGACTGGATGATTAGGGCTGGCTATACGCAGACAGTGGTAGGAGACTTGCCGATTGTTATAAATAAGGAGGACTTGTAATGCCACTCAAGAGCAAACCTATCTATATCAAGCGACCAGACTGGGAGGCCTACTGTGGAGGTGGGTTCGTCCCGTACTACTACGCAGAGGAGCTGAAGGATGTTAATTAACCGTATCAGGCCTGGCCAGATTAAAAATGAGCCTGACCAGGTTTGTCAAATAATAAATCAGCTCATAGACGCAGTAAATGGCTTGCAACGCAAAAAGTAGTGTGCTACACTAGAATTAGTCTACGGCCCCGCCTTCATTCGTATGATTCGTATGACTCTTCATTCAACCATCGGGCCGCAAGAAGTACTTCATACAACTAGAGAAAGCCACCCAGCAAATGTGTAAAGCATATTTAATTCCTTCGTAAATAAATAGTGCCGATGCAGTATTACCTTCACGAATAAAATCGTTTGAACCGGATATATAATCTCTTATATAATCTTAAAGGGTGGCTTTTTCGTTTTTCTGCATTTTAAGGTATAATAAAATCATGGATAATACAATCTTACCGTCTAATGAAGTGAAAGAATTCGAGGAGCGTCTTTACCTCAATCCGAACCTGCAGGTGGAGGAGACGACCTCATTCATTGATAACCTTAGGAACACGCAAAAAGCGAACAACCAAGAGATAGCTCAGCAGACCCAAGCCCTAGGTACTAATGTTCCTAGTAATCTTGGTGGGCTGACTGGCGCAGGCAGNNTTACCAAACCCCACAGACCAATACGGTGGCCCAGAATTTGAGGGCAGCAGCTCAGGCAGACGCTTTGAATAAAGCTTTGTCAAACGAGCAGGCTATGTGGAAGAAGAGGTACAACGACGCATACCGTAATTACCAGAAGAGAGCATGGGATAACCAGAACGCTGCTACTGGCGGCGGCAGTGGTGATCAAACTACCGAGGGTGAGTATAAGACAGAAGACCCATATGAGGCGACTATCGTCGGCGTGACTCCTGGAGTTGCTGACGGATATACGGTTGGGAACTTTGACACAGAAACCGGCGATGTCTTAGGTTATACTGGTGTGCCGTATGGCGAGGAAGGGAAAACGAACCGCACCTATTATTTGAATAGCTATGACCCTGCAGGTGCTTCCATAGTAAAAAGAGCCAGAAAAGAGGGCGACATGACAGAGAGCGGTAGTAGAAGCGGTACGATAAGGGTTTGGAAGTTGCCTAATGGCACTACCACTAATGTTGACGCAACGTATTACACTGTAGTCAAAGATCGTGGGGGGAATTACTATGCAAAGAATCGCTCAACTGGAGCATTAACACCTATAGGGAGCTAGAATGGATAGTCAAGAATCTTTCCAAAGGATAATGGGCGGAGCCCCAGTAGCTAAAATTGTCGATAAGGAGGGCAAAACTACCTATTTGACAGACAGCCAGGTCACAGAAATGGGGCTATCTGCTAGCCAGATCCCAGCTACGCAAGACAAACCTATTTACAAGACTAGCGAAGGTAAGTGGAGTTTGCAGATACCAGACGACAAGCTGTCTATCACACTAGATGAGACTACCGGGAACATCAAGCTTCGTGCTCCGAAAGCGATTACTGATTTGGATGAGTTCAAACAGACATTTGACGAAGAGACATTCAAATCTTATTCAGCTGCGTATAAGCTTAACCCTGATTATAAGGTTGAAATTGAGGAAGAAAACCCAGACACTGGAGAGGTAGAAAAGAAAGAAGTAACTATTCCTGAGTGGGTGCAGAAAAGAGAATCTGCCCTCAAGAACTTCGTCTCCAATGTGAACTCAGCGGAAGAGAAGCGCAAGATTTTGATGCGCAAGTATGGTGAAAAAGCCAAGAACATGACCCTCACTCAAATAATAATGTCAGCCCAGTCCGGTAAGTATACATACTTGCCAGAAATTCTCAAGGGCGTCAGCGTGTTTGGCGACGATCCAGAGAAGAAGAACGCTTTCAAGAAAATATTGGACAAGGTGGGTGAGAACGGTGAGATTTCTGAAGAAGACCTGAAAGAGGTTTACACTCGTGGCAACTTCGGCAGGACTGAGCTTGCAGGTGTGCTAGCTACGATTGATGGTTATTTAAAGGGCAGCGATTGGTCTACTGATACATATTATATTGATGAAGAGACAGGCGAGAAAGTCTATAGCAATGTATCTGCCGAGGAGGCTGCTAAGCTCCTGGCGTTCAGGGATTTCTTAGTCTCGCATCACCCAGAGGGCAACTGGTGGGAGGAAATCAGCGGTAATATCGAGACATTTAGCCTTAACGCTCTTTATGGCGCAGACCGTGTGTTCATGAATATCGCTAACCTTGGCGAGATGGCATTCACATTTAATCAAGGCCAGAACATCCAAAGCTATATCAAGGGCATGGACCAGACTATTGGCCAGTACAACCAAGACCAGGCTTTGACTAGCGAGGCAGCCCAGATAATGGCTACTCTAGGTTATATTGGTGGTACTATTGCGGGCTCTGTGTTGGTCGGCCAGCTCGGCAAGAACATCAAGGCCGACATTGGTAACGCAGTAAATGCTAAAATGTCGGCTAAGATTACTGAAGCTATGGAAAACGTCATGTCTACCACGATGGGCCCATCCGCTGCCTTTGCACTGACTCCAGAGACCATGCTCTCTATCTATAACCAGGCTAATGAATTCACTACTGGTGCATGGATCGCCTTGAAGTTCGCTAGCGCTCAGCAGAAAGTGTCCATCCTTACTGGCGTCTACAATGCTTTCATGAATGAGCACGCACTCACCAACTTCATGGTTGAAGTCTTAAAAGATACTTTCCATGACGCTTTGCTCTATGATTCGACCACCCTCAGAGATGTATTGACTAGCAGCCCAGACTTGCCAACTGTAGTGACTGACTTCTGGCTAGGTCAGTTTATGGACAATACCAAGTGGTGGACTGGTATGGCTATTGGCAAGGGCGTGATTAAGCTTACTGGTAAAACTGCTCTAGGCAAAGCAGCCAATGTAAGGCTCACTAAGCTAGTGAACAGAGTGGCAGCTAAAGTAGGGGAAGCTAAAACTGACCTTAAGAACAAAGTGTATGGTGGTGACGTAGTCAAAAGACTAGAAGAGAAAGCAGCAGAGGCTAAGGAAAAAGGGAACCTCAAAACTGCCAATCGTCTCAGAAGGCAGATTGAAGCTGAGAAGTGGAACGACCAGCTTAGGAAAGCTAGGAAAGATTTGGGCAATCTAAGTCTAAAATGGGATGGGCTAAAACTTGCTGAAGAGTCAGAGGAAGCTTACAAGAACGCCATTGTGAAAGTAAAGGCTCTTGAGATTGGCATCGACAGGTATAACCGCAACATCGAGTATCAGCGACAGCTTATGGTTGGTACGCAGGTCGATCCAGCCACTGGGAAAGCGGCCTTCATCAATCCTACCTTAGGGCAAGCAAACCTGAAAGCTACAGAATGGTATGTCGGTTTGACTAAGTTGAACGAGAAGTACAACCTATCTTTGTCAGACAATAGGAGCCTGCTTAACCAAAATGTGATTAACTATTGGATGGGGAGCTATGAAGAGCAACTCGCCCGTAAGGTAGCCGAGGGCACGACTGATACCGCTAAGAAGGCCAAGGAGGCATTGCCTATTCTTGAGGCCAATAACGCTGCAGTGAAGTTGATGCTCCCAACCGAGATTACCGACTATATTGACGAGGGCATCACTGGCAAGTTGTACCAGAACTACTATGCCGCTCAGAATGAGTATGGTATGGCTAAGGGTATTTTGGATAGGAGCAAGATTACTAGCTATGAAAATAACCCAATCTATGTTGAGGTAGGCTATCAGCCTATCGTGTATGAGAAAGAGGCCTCTCGTGGGATGTATGTGGACAAGGAGGGCAAGCTTAATGCTAAGATCGACAAAGAATTCCAGAAGATTGAATTTAAGGTCGAACCAGGTCAGAACTATGTAGACCCAGAGTTGGTGCGTCAGAGCCGCTTGAGTGAGATGGCTAGAATCGAGGTGAATAACGAGCTCTTCAAGGCTTATAGCGGGTTTGGCAGTAATGCTACCAATATCACTAAGGTATCTGGAGAAGAGACCGAATATGTGCGTCAGATTGGTGACAGCAAGAAGTATCTAGAACAGACTGTAGACCAAGTGTCAGTAGACAAACTAAAAGAGCTTAAGATACCTATTCTGAAAGTCCGTAGGATGAAGCCTATCAAATATGTCACTGTTCCAGAGAAAGACATTGCTACTATTGTAACGTCCATGTCTCCAGACGAGGTGAATGATGCTCTCGTCAGGCATAGGGTCCTCAAGACCGGGGAGACTATTACTGGCAAAGTGACAGCTGAAAACTATGCAGAGTGGTACGACACGCAAAGCGCTTCTACCAAGAAATTCCTTGTACAACAATACGACGCCTATGGCGTAGGGGTGAAAAAGGCTGGGAATGCCGAGAACTTTGAACTGTTTGAAAAGGCATATAAAGAGGGTGGAGCAGATTTTGAGGCTGGTTTGCAGAGGGCTACTCTTATGGGGGACAAAAACTTTGCTAAGAGTCCCCTAGCGAATGAGGCGAAACATAACCTGTCTATGGGGCGGGAAGCTTTCTACCAGGGCGTAACAATAGCCCAGGTGAAGTCTCACCTTAGAAACATTAAAAATGTCAACACCTCACAGCTAGTTGACGAAATGGCGGATAGCTTTACTGCCTACATAGATGACTATGTGAACGCAGTCCTGGAAGACGGTGGCGCAAAAACTGCGATTAACGCTCTCTCTGAGACCACAGATGCCTCCTATGACTTCGCTAAATACGTGTCCCTCAGGAAGCTCTCGGAGACCGGCTACGATGCCGTGTTTAAAGAGATTGACGACAAAGTCGATGAGGCAATGAAAAAGATTAAAGATGTTGACTACAATGATGTCAAGCTTATTAAGAAACAACTGCACGAGATGTTTGAGGATACCATAGAGACCGAGCTAGATGGTGTCACTAAAGTTGTCCGCACAACTAACCCAGATCTGGTTGACTCTAAGAGCGTCTATCAAAAAGCTAACGACATCAATAAACGCATCGAGGCTTACGAGACGGATATCAAGTCTAAGAAGTCTGATAGCATGGTGATGTATCTAGATGACGAAGGCCGCCAGGTGTTCGCCGAGGTGGACCCAGCTTTTGCTTCTCTCTTCAACTACCGTTATCAGATGGATAAGACGGAAGCCAGCATCTTAGCTAAGATGAACGCTGTGTCCGCCAAGGTGTTTAGGTACGGTACTACGTCTGTGAACCTAGCGTCATTCGGCAATCAGCTATTCCGAGATTTTGGTAACGCTCTCTTCGTCGGTGGCTCATGGCATACTATTAGGCATTATCGCCAAGACCTAGTAGATGTGTTCGGGCAAAATATTGTTGACCAAATCGAGAGATTTGACCCGACTGGTTACGAGATGAAACAGTTAAAGATGATTGCTGAAACTAATGGCCAAAGCATCCAGGAAGCCGCTGTCTCTCGTGAGCTTATGCGTGGCGCTGCAATTTCCCCGACCACTACTGAGAAAACTCTCTACAAAGAGTTTATGAAGGATGCGTATAAAGGGGACCCGAATGTCACTCTCAACGAGATGAAGAACAGGTTCCAGAAATTTGTAGACAAGTTCGATGTCGACGAATACCTCAACGGTAAGCGTGAGAATTACTTGCGTAACCGTGTCTTCGCAAGCTCTCTAGACGACGCTATGAAGTCAGGATATACGCTAGAGCAGTCTAGGGTATGGGCAGAGTTTGCTATGAACAACGCTACGACCAACTTCTCTCGCCAGCTTTACCATCTTCAGGCTATCGCAGATTCAACGCCGTACTTCCGTGCCGCCATTAACGGTACAAAGTCCTTCTGGCGCATGTGGTCGCTCGACCCAGTAGGTATTTCTGGGCGTATCACCGGTGGCTTGATCATCCCAGTGATGTACTTAACTGGTGCTTCTTTGGGCTCAGAAGAGAACAAGAAGATCTATGAGAATATTCCAGAGTATCAGAAAGCTAACAGCCTCGTGTTTGTGATAAATGGTCAGGTTCTCTCAGCCCCAATTCCGCAGGAAATCGCAACCCTTGTAGCTCCGTTCAGACAATTCGTGGAATACTTGCACGGTGCTAACAGTAACGACTTCTGGGAGCTCATGATGAATGATGCCCTTGGGTTCTTCCCATATGACCTCCAAGGCTTCTCTACTATTGATATGGACAAGATGATATCTGATCCAACCGTATTCGACAGGATGAGCCGTGGTGTCTCTAGGGTGTTCTCTCAAATGGCTCCAGTTCCTCTAAAGAGTGCTTACATGCTCGCAACTGGTACCGACCCATATACTGGCAAGAATCTCAGGAATCCGCAGTACACTTACTGGAACGAAGAAACTGGGCAGGTAGAGACTTTAGATTACAATCAGAATTCGTTTGCCAAATTTGTAGCCTCTATCCCATGGATTAAAGATTGGGTCACCCCAGAGCTAGCAGAGAAGGTCATCAGCGGTACTGTCGGTACAACAGGCTCCCACCTCCTAGGCGATATCACAGCATTAGTGTCTAAGGGTGGTGAAGCTTTTGTGTCTGAAACTGTAGGGAATATCGGTAGCCAGCTTACTAAACCGTTTACTATTGAGCAGTACAACCTCACTGACGCTATCTGGAAGAGAGCAGTTAAAGAGCTCACAGCAGAGAAGAACGCAATCCTTAACAGCCAGGAGATGAAGACGATAAACACGAAACTATCTCAGGAGAAAGACCCGAAGAAGAGGAAAGCCCTATTATCTGAACGCCAGAATATGGTAGATGAATTTCAACAGAAGGTCGGTGATATGGTTAAACGCCTAGAGGAGACTTATAACGGCACATTCGACCAGAGCAAGTTCTCAGCAGTTATCCAGCTCCTTAACTTCAATACCGATGCTGGGTATCAGAATGCCTCCCAGTACTCCTCAGACCTGGCCACTTCTTTGTACTACGAGGGTAGAGACTCAGCTATCCACACAATGCAGATGCTTGGGATTGACGGTACGCACGATATGTCTGTCTTTGGTTATCTAGTTAAGGACAGCGATGGCAATGTGGTGATGAGGTATAGTAACCCAGTAGCAATTCTTGACATGACCAATACCTGGAACAACCAGAAAGACTACAACTTGGCCAACATCAAGGCTCTCGCCTCTCAGAATGATCTCTGGGACAAGAAAGACGCCGTGGACGCTCAGATTAACGCAATCTATGCTAAGGATAAGCTATCGAACAGCGACTACGACGCCATCGACGCAATCTACGTAAACTGGAACGCCGAAGTAATGTCCGCTCTAGCCCCTTATGTAGAAGAGATGACTCCAGAAGCTGCGATTAACAACCAGCCGGTCCTTAACTACCTAGCAGGCCTTATCGAAGTTCCAGGGGATTACAAGAAAGACAAGTATGGCAGGTACGTCACTAACTCGAAGCTAGGTAATGGCTCTGCCACACAGGCTTATATTAAGAACTACATCAAGAATATCTTTAAGGTAAATGATACTGCGTATGCCTCTGGAAAGAATTACAGCGACAGAAAGCAGTATGACAAGGAGAACAAGAGATGGAGATAGAAAAGAATATCGAAGCCTTCAATGAAGGTGAGCTCAAACGCTTGAAGGAGGAAAGGGAGACCTNNAAAAGGCCCAGCTCCCACCTGAACCGATTGATATTTACCAGCGTGACCAGGATCGCATTTTCGACGTGAACCAGAAGTCGTTCCCTAAAGGTTCATCTGCCGCAGTAGCTATGTCCGTTGCATCCGTCATCGATGGTGTCGGGGCCGAGGGGCTGGCTAAGGCCTATAAGAGAGCGAAGAATGATAGTGATTCTCTTAAAGAGAGAGGAGAGCGTGGTAGGGCAGAACTCCTACGCAAGCAGTACATGGAAGAGTATTTCTTGCCAGCAGTGGAAATTGTTGTAAATTCTACAAGCCCCGATGAAGTCCTTAATTCGACCAAAGCCTTGGGCGACCTAGACAAATATGCGCTCCTAGAAGGCTCTGGAAGGGGCTACACAGCGTCTTATATACGCCAGGCCTATGGTGACCAACTTGGACAGGTAACAGGCCGTAGCGACGCTACAGTGAGGTCTGGAGTGATGCGCTTGAATGCATTGCTAGACCAGGGCGAGATTCGCACGGCAGTGGGGTTAGCGTCCAAGCTAAAAGACCAGATAGATAAAGGGCAGGCCATGGCAGACGATAATGACTTCGAACTGATTGGCCGTGTAGTAGCGTTTTATAAGTAAGAAAGGAGACCTCATGGGTTGCGGTAAAGGCAAGAAGAAATAGCCACTAAAAACCACCTCTTGGTGGTTTTTTAGTTGTGTGTTATAATGGGGTTGCCGTCCTTTCCGGCCATGAGACGAACCATGTAGGACTCGTATTGTACAGACTGTCGTCCTAAACCTAATGGGTAGTGGTTACGAAAAACAGCTTATCTCAAAATTTCCACTTAACATTATAGGCTCCAAGAAACTTGCTTCGGCAAGTTTTTTGGTGTATAGTAAAAGTAATACTATATAAGCGAGGTACTTATGGATACTATCAAAGCAGCAAATAAGATAATTAAGGAAGGCATCGCCCTCTTACCAGATGAGGCCAAGAAGGACTTCAAAGCTCAGGCATCTGATATCTTCGTTGACGAAGCCATCAACAACGCCTGCGGCGCTCTCAATGGTAGCGAAGAGAAGATCGCTATGCTAAGTGCATACGCAGTACAAGAGGCCAACAGAGTAGTGACTATGCTATGGCGTATGGAGCTTCTAACCCCAGAGATGGAAAAGGCTTACCGTGAGCTTCCTACAATGGAGACTATGGCTAACGCTTACAACGAGTTCCTAGCTGACCGCAAAGCTCGTATGGATAAGGTGATGGCTGACCATAAGGTGATTGCTGAAGAAGAGAAAGAGCTGGATATCTTTAAGGGCATCATCAATGGCATTTCTGCTGAAGAAGCTGCTCGTAAGTATGAAGAGTTCAAGAAGCAACAGCAAGCTGCGATGGGGAGATAGGAATGGCTATTAAGCGTGATTCTCGTGGCACGCTTCGTGACTACGGAAGAGAATATTCCAGGTTCCAGTCATCTAAGAAGGCTAAGAAAGACAGGGCGGCGAGGAACAAGGCTCGCCGTCAGGCCTTGGCCGAAGGAAAGGTGCACCGTGGTGATGGGAAAGAGGTCGACCACTCAAACTCTAACCCGCAGGATAACCGCCCATCGAATCTTAGGGTGGTGTCTAGACATACTAACAGAGCTAAGAAAGAGAACTCTAGGCGCAGAGGAAGTAGACGTGACAAGAGTTCATGGGGGTTATAATGCTAGACTACGATGACCCATACCGCATACTAGCACACCACATCGTTGGATTTTATCGTCCTCAAGAAGTTGCAAAAATACTCACGGAAAGTGGGTATATTTTGAACCTAATAAGAAAAGAAGTCAGAGATACTGACTTCAAAGGTGGTTTCTTAGATTGCGTCATAGATGATATCTACTCGAAGAAGAAGAGGATGGAATACATGGGGCAGCTAGATATGCTGGCTACCTATTTTTATGCCTCTCTAGACAGAGAACGGCTCAGGAAAGAAATCCGAGCCGCCTTATCTGAACTTGGTATAGAGCTGTAATTATTCTACTGGTGGTAAAGTTTCGTCTGCTTTTACGTATGAGAGCCCGGTCCTGAGAGTGGTTCTATTACTAACACCCACAGAAGCATCATTATCGTAATTAACGAAAGCGCTTTCATCAACATAATAATCGTAAAATTCGCCTGTACCCCCCATACACTCTGGCAGCAATGTGTGCTCGACTCCTTCTTTATCGAAATAAATGAATCTGTCAGAAGAGTATGTGCAATGGCCCTCAGGGTAAACATACCCTAAGTCATCCCCAAAACTGATAACAACTGGGTGCGACATTATAGTGTCGCAGGTTATGCCATCGAGTTTATCAAAAACAATCGGTGCCCAGCCACCTTGTTTCCATACGGAGAGAAAGTCTTTGAATTGGTCGATACTAGACAGCCTTTTTACGTCTGTCTTTGTGTCTGGGTATAATACTTGGTAACTCATTATTTGCCTCCTATTATCACTGTGCAATCTCTACCTTTGGCGTTGCACCAATCGCTAACTTTCTGCGTCATATAAAGGTCACCGTCAAGCTCTTGGAAGTAATACTTCGCCATCTTCTCGATAGCAACTATATTTTCTGAGTCGTGCTCCATGAGAATCATGAGCTCAAGGCGTGTGGTAGCTTGCTTGGTGACCTTATCTGAGTCTTGGACTTCTTTTCTGAAGTCGTCTATCTGTGCAGACACAGCACTAGCGAACTGATTAGACACCCAAGAGAAAGCCCCAGTGACAGCTCCACCGATGACTAGGATAGCCCCGATGGTGCCAGCTATACGCTGGAGCTTTTTATCTGTCTTATCGTACAGAGAGGCTTTCGCCATCCTAGAAGTCTCCGTTCACGCTTAGGGTGTATTCGCTGATTGGGCGGAATAGTTTTTTGCCAGTGACGGTGCTGTCTGTCACAGGTTCACCGTTTGCGCCGAGGTAATATTGGCGCCCTACGATGTAGTTGTGGCCAGCTTCGATATTAAGGAAGCCAGTAGTTTGAATGAGAACTTTCTCATCCGTGTAGTTCTGCACGAGGAGGAACATTGGGTCATGGCTAGCGTCAGCTAGGCGTACAATGTTTCCACCAGGTTGGACATCAAGATAGCCAGCCCTGACCTGGTTCTCTGGAATGGTGAGAGAAGCATTGTTGGCATCAATGGCAGCCACGTTAGCGAGGTTGCCAGTTGGCATTACTCTCTCTCCAGGGACTCTCACTGGGGTAGCTATTGTGGCCCCAGTAGATGGGTTAGCCACAGTTCTTACACCGATGAAGTAGTCCACTGGCTTGGCGATGTTATCAACGTCGAGGTCGAGGACATGCTCAATGGTGTAAGGTTTGTTGTTACATTTGCAATCCATATTTTCCTTTCCTTAAATTTTTCTTCCGTTTATCCCAGCTCTCCTGAGAGCTTCAGTAAATTTGTCGAGGTTTGACATCGCCGGTTTAGCAGGCGCTGGAGCGGCACCACGCCTTCTTAAGCGGATAGTAGTGCCAATCGGAATGTTCCCCCTAGAGTTTACTGCACCCTGGTCGTAGAGTTGTTCAGAGTACCAAGCGACGTCGCCATCTGGGCCCCATAGACCTTTGTCAGTTTGTAGGCCGAGGTTTTTGATTACTTGGCCAAAAGTATCACCTGGCTTGTAGGTGTATTCTACGATATCGCTCTCTGCGCTCTCGGCAAGGTTAGCAGCAGCTTCGTCAGCAGCCTTAGCAGCTGCGTAATCCTTGATGCTCTGGTTCAAAGCCAATGCGTTCTGGCCAGCTTTAGTGATTTCGCCAGCGAGTTGCTTGCCATAGGCCTCTCTTATCTTCTGGAGAAGTACCTGGTTCTTTACACTATCTGGCCCAGCGTCGAACCCACCGAGGATGTTAGACATGCCACTGGATAGATCCAGGGTGTCATTAGCAGTGATGCTTGGTTGTGCAGTGTTTTGTGTCTTGGTCTCCGCCTTTGCAGCCTGAGCTTCTTTAGCGGCCTTAGCTTCTGCGCCCCTGGTCTCAATACCTTGGAGCAATTCGCTCATGCCGTTCTTAATACCTTCGAGAGTCTTAGCCTGGTCTTGAGTTGCACGATAATTTTTCATGAAATTCGAGATCTGCTTTGCTAGCTCTTGGTCTGTCATTTTAGTAGCCATTCATTTTCCTTTCTAGCCTAGAATATCATCGCCGTAGGCTGTGTTATTAAGATTATGCGTGTATAGACCGTGGGTCTTATCGAGTGAGGTGACATTGCCAGACGAATCGATAGTGGCGTTTGGGTCTGCGTAGAGGTTGATAGTACCCCAGGCAACGGTTGCACCGCTAGGAGCCCCAGTAGGCTTGGTGAGAATAGTCTCGAGAGCCGTGATGCGGTTGCCCTGGTTAGTGACAGTCGTAGAGAGGTTGCTCACAGTCGACTTGAGGTTAGCCACATCGCCCTCTACTGCGGTCATTCTATTGCGAAGGTCCGTGATATAAGTCTCGGCCTGCGTCATACGATTCTTGAGGCTCGTAATGTCGCTCTCTGCAGTATCCATTCTGGAGAGAAGGTTAGTAATATTGCCTTCTGCTACGCTCATTCTGTTCTGCAAATTCGAGATAGCGGCGCCCATATTGGTGATAGAGGTGTCGATGTTGCCGAGCTTCGTTTTTAGATCGTAGTTAGTAAATAGGTTGGTTGTACCGTCATACATATAGACGCTGCCGTCAAATGGGGCGTTATCCTGGTCAACATCCTTAAGATACTTCATCGAGATGATGCGAGAAAGGTCGTCTCCGTGAATGCAGATGTTGTCTCCTCTCTCTGGCTCGTAAGTCAAGCACTCTGGCTCTTCTTCTGGAGAAAGGTAGAGGGTTGTTAAGGTCTCAGCTGCCTTTACTGCAGGGGTGAGGTCGATAATAGAATCTCCCCATGAGGTGGCTAGCTTAAAGATATTCGGCTCAAGTGAGTCTAGACTTGCGTCAATAAAGACATCCACGCACTGTGCGTCAATCTTGTCGCAATCTTCGATACGGTTAAAATCAGCTACTGTGCTCATTGCTGTTCCTCCTTAAGGGCTACAATTTCACCGGTAGTCTTGTCGATGTAGAGTGGGGCATAGTTGTCCGTGACGCTCGTAATCTCGTTAGGCGTTACCCATTTAATCTTATTACCTGCCGCCCAGGCAAGATACCTGAATTTGTTGGTAGCAGTAGGTGGCATTAAGCTATACATCTGGCCGTTTTCATCTGTGCCGAGGATATAGTTGAGAGAGGATGTAGCTACATCGATTGGGTTAGTACTGACCCATTCGTTTGAAGTCCCCTCGCACCCCTCTGGGCAGTCAGACATCACACGGTAGTTCAAGATGCCGTTGTCTTTCATGGTGAGCTCATTGATATCGCCTAAATCAGATAGGTGAAATATCGCACCGAGCTCTTTGGCAGTTAGTGTGTTCTCTCCGCACTCACCGACATAGTTAAGTGTTCTGGCGACAGTATCGGCATTAAGCGTGGTACAGGTCTCAGCACTCTTCACGATTGAAGAGAAGTCGTACCATACTGACTTGCCGTTCACGTTGAACCTGAGCACTGTTGGGTCGTCTGGCATAGCCTCAATAGAGAATACAGGCTCAGCGCAGCCACAAGGGCTCTTGCAACGCTTATCGCACTTGTTACAATTGCAATCGTTCATACCACCATTATACCTAGATAGTAGGATAAAAATAAAAAATAGGTAGGATACAAGGTATAATGAAGGTATGAAAATGACGTTATTAGACTTATCTGATAAGCTTCGCACGGCGATAGGTGATGGTACAGTCGACATCAGTGATGACTTCATGATTGGAGCATACAACTGGGCTGTGAACGACTTAGCCTTAGTCCCTAGGTTGGAGAAGCTTTTTGCAAAACACAAACACTTCAACCTAGATGCGGATGGGCACACCAAATGGAGCTTGAGCGACGCTCTTGGCTTCCGTAGAATCACAAAAACGCCGCTCAGGAAGTTCTACACATCTACTGGCGGTGAACCTTGTGAACTTTGCCTATGTTACTTACCAACAGAGAAGTTCTATGAGAAGAATGGCTTGGTTGACCTTAAGCAAAAAGGCAAGCCATGTGAGTATACCATCGAGGTAGAAGATGACAACGTCTGGATTGTGTTGGATAGGCCATCAGAAGTACCGCTTATCTTAGACTGCATCGCTTACGGCATTCCTAAACCGGTGTCTAGCATGGATGATGAGATTGAAATTTCAGGCGTTGCCGAGAACCTAATCCTAGACGTGATGAAGTCATACTACCTACATGAAGCTGACGACTATGCATTTGCCGCAGACGTTACCTCTTATCTTGATAACAAGAAGATTCTCGAAGCGATCCAGATATTATATCGCACATGGGGTGGTGATGAAACTAGAGTTCTAGGGGAGGTATAGATATGAGTTTGCGGTACCAAAATGACCCAAGGGCTAAAGGCAAGTTCCCGTCTTATTACACGAATCATACAGTTTACGCTGGCTCCTATGCCCAGACAGATGTGCCAGGCAGGACCTCTCGCCGCATCCACGATGGTTTTGACCTTACCAGAAACTATGGCCTAGATACTACTTCCGATGATATCAATTCCTCGCCGTATTCTTCTCCTTACTATGTCAATGGCCGCTTTCTTGCTAATAACCTTGTGTCGCAGCGTGGTAATTCGTCATCCGTGCAGGGCATCAAAAAGCTCCTCTTAGACGATGATTTTAAGCGATCAGCAGACTTCTCTGATTCTGATATCGAGACCACTATCGAGATGTGGCAGGGCAAACAGCTACGCTTTGAGATGCCATATGATGGCAAGCTCGTGGGGAACACCATCACACTAAGAAACACTGGCGGCTCTACTGGCATCCTGTCGATTTATATCTCTACCACAGAAAAGGGTGTGCCTGAGTATGAAACTTCTATTGACCTATGCACCGTATCACAAGACATCTTTGAACACCGTGAACTATATTCGATTACTACTATCCCAGCTACTGCTACACCTCGTAAGAAGATTTATGTCCGTATGGAAATCTGGGATGAGTTGGAGAGATGTGACGAGAGGAGTTCGAATCCATTTAACCCTTGTCGCAAAATTGAGATTGCTGCTACTGGTAAAGGCAACCACCTCGCTTGTAAATATCAGTTGCAGGAGAAAAACAAGCCGGTGAGAGAGGAGTATAACTACGAGCATTACCCATCTATGCCTCTCATCGGCCTGATTTACTCAGACTGGGAAAGCGTGCCCACCGATAGGCTAGACAACATCAAGACTGGCGCTACTGTTTCCCTTAACAAATACCGCTATGATATCTTCTGCGTTAAGCAGGAAGGTGTGGCAAAGGTTCTAATCTACGACAAGGAAATGAACAAGTTAATCCCTAACCAAATCGACGTAGATAGCCGTGTTACACAGCTTAATATCGCTCAGGTCACAGACACTGACCGTGTAACGTGGGTCTACTATGTGGATGGGTACTCTCCTCTTCAAAGATTCAAGATTGGTGAGTGGATTTCTGGACCATACATTTTCCCTACTGGCTCTGCCGACGATGTAACCGCAGAAATTGATGAGCAAACCTGGTATAACTCCGATTTGGGCAGCACTTCTGGCACATATGTGTTCACTTACCATAACAATCATTGGCAATACAACGGATCGAACGTATCTCTCTCCACATACGGTATCACTCTCGTAGGCGGTGGACCGAGCGAAGATTCTACTATCACCGTTATTTATACTGTTACCGAGGGCGGTACTAAATATATCGAGAGCATTGAGTTCGTAGATGCACGTCCAGTTATCGCTGCGTCCTTGATCATGTTCCATAACAACCGCCTATACTTGGCTGGCTTCAGAAACGATCCTAATCTAGTACAGGTATCTACCATTGACGCAGAGGGCCCGAATTTCACACAATTCCCTTATAGGTTCTATGCCCCTAACCGTAGCCCGTATGATACGTCTCTTAACCCGATCACGGCCCTCACAGAAGTCGCTAATGACCAGATCATGATTTCTCTCAAGAACGGGTTTACTATTTACCAGACATATGGCTCCAATAGCTCTACTGGTCTTGAGGATTCAATCCCATCTCAGGTAGGTATTTTCACAGATTCGGCTGGTGTGCAAAGCCAAGGTGACATCGTGAACTACAAAGGCGTCGTGTATTCATTCGACGAGAAGGAAGGGCTTAGGAGGTTCACTGGCGCTCTATGGAATAACATCCCAGCCATGCAACCAGTTAGCAGCCACTATGACCGTGTAGATATGACTAAGCCACGCAAGATGTGGGGAAGCTCTAACAAGCTTTACTTCAACTACACTGATAAGGTAGATGGAAAAGCTAAATGTCTCATTTGGGACCAGTCGATGAATTACCAAACCTATCCATGTTTCCAGGATGTGGACATTCCGTTCTGCGATATCAGGTTCGATGAAACAGAAGACATGATTGGCATACATCCAGATTACCCAGCCATTATGCTACATTACGCAGAGGATACATGGAGAAGGTTCGATAGCCCTATAGTGTTTGAGCGGCATACTAAATACCTTAATTTGCCTGGCAACGCAGCAGATATCATTATTAAGCGAGTCCACGTGAAAGTACTTGCGAATGCGAATAGATGGTGGTGGGTAGCAGTGAGTGGTGATAGGCAAACATTCTACCAGGAGCGTGGTAAGGACGTGGTATATCGTGAACCAGTCTGGCGCAACAAGATTGTCGAAGAGCCAGCCGAAACGGCATTCCCTAGCCAAGATATCCACGAGCTGTTCTCTGTATATAGGCTTTCTATCATGAACCTGCGCCTAGAAAGAGAATCTGTACAGGTGAAGGTCAAAGCTAAGACCTTCCGTCACCAAGCCTCTCTCTTGAGCGTGCTGATAGAGCTACAACCGAAGCAAATGTTATAGCTACACGAATTTCCAGTGATAGCCGCAGCAAGTTTTTCTGCCATAATAACCATTTGCTACCATCCTAATTCTATTTGCTACTTGNNGGCTTATTCTGGTATGCCCCGAATTTTTTATGCAAGACGTCTCTGGCGTGTATCTGGTTTTCTTTGTTCGTGCACCATTCCAAATTGTCCACCCTGTTGTTTTTAACATCGCCATCAATATGGTTAATCATAGGCTTGTTGTCTGGATTCGGTATAAAAGCTTTGGCTACTAGTCGGTGTACTCTACGGCTAGGATTATTCTTCCCTAATGGGACTACCAAATATCCTTGTACTCCATTCACTGGCGTCAAAACCTTGCCTTTTAGTTTTGCTTTGTAGGGCCCTCTTCTTCTACTAGCACCACGAGATATTATCCTGTCTAAACTTTTTACTCTCCCGAAATTACTGACTTGGTACAAGCCTTCAAACCCAGGTATGTCTTTCCAAATTTCTTCCATATTAACTCCAGCCTCGACCTGCTTCAATTATAAGGCTGGAGAGGGCAGGCAGGTCGCTCTGCCCTTCCACCATCATTATACTATACTATCTCTAATAAACAAAAATCCCCCTAAAGCGATAGAAAGGGGGATTTTTTGGTGTTATCATGGCCGCTACAGCTACGCCTGTAGCAGTACCGTCAAGGCTTTTTATCGTAGCTTTGGGGTTTCAGTCCTTGTAACGGTACCTATATTATACTACATCCCGCTAGCATTTGCCATCATACTACCGAGTTCTGGTGTCATATTCTCAAGGTCTGCACTGATACCACCGTCTTGGCTCTGCATATCGAGAGCGGTTATACTCTCTTGGCCTTCAATTGGCTCAGTCTCTTGTGCCCCGAGCTCTCTGATTGCAGTATCTATCTCGTCTGGAGAGGCCGTCCTCATCGCTTGGTTCACTTCATAAGGCATTGGGTTAGCTTCATACATCTGAGCGTTCTGTTGTAGCGCCATAGCGTCATTCTGGGCTTGTTGCTGAGCGAGTGCAAGTTCCTGTGGGTCTGGGCCAGCTTCCTTGACAAATGTCTCAGCCATCTTGCGTGGCATAATATCGAGAAGGGCTTTCTGCATGAGGTATGCTGCGCCAGCGTTGCTGACAGTAATGCCTTTGCCCATAGAGCCGAGCATGGTGAGGGCGTTAGTAGCAGCTTGCTTTTGTTCGATCTTGCTAGCCATCTTAGACTTGACATTGATAACAGCGTTAAGAGCCATCTGTTGGATGGTGATTGAACGATACATACCATCGTTAACAACCGGGAAGTCTTGGCGAGAAGAGTAAGCTACACGGTTGGCGATACATTGACGAGCAATATCTGCGAACAGGTGCATGAGTGAACCTTGATGTACGGAGAGACCTTGTGCGACTGCGAATGTGGCCATGCCAGATTCTGCAGCTGACGCACGGTCACCCATCGCCTGAAGGGCATCGAACTGGTCGTATGCGTGGAGAACCTGCTGAATCTGGTTCTCTAGGTGAGCTATTTCAGAATCGATAGGGTCGTAATTGTAATTAAAGGTAAGAGCAGTAACATCACCCTGGAGGTCATCGAAGATACCACCCATGATGTTTAACATCCCGACTAGGCTCTCTGCGTCTGCGCCATTAGTATCAATGCGAAGAATAGAGAGAATCTTGCTTACATGTTCACGGCGTGCTCTCCATCCACAGAGTTCATCATGGCTGTCTAGCAAATCGAATACAACGCTCCATGGATGTGGGGCAGTGTCGGCGTTGTCAACAGTTTCGAAAGCGAACTTTAGAGGACAATCCAAGCACCAATCTTCAAGCCTACCCTGTGGCAAGCCAGTGCGAGGGTCAGTCCAAGTGAATTGTATCTTTCTCTTGAAGGCTGTTTCGTTGGCAGAGATTACGAATCTACGATTGATGATCTTGTACTCGATCTTCTCGTAGAGGTCATACATAACAGTAAGTTCTACATCGTCACCATGGTAGTTGTTATTAGTTTGGTTCTCTGGCTTAGTTGCGAGGGAACGATACCAACCCAGGTTGTAACATTGCCTGAGGTCATGGTCGTATTCAGGGAACTCTGAAAGCCCATATGCTAACTGGGTTGATGCAGCGAGCTTGTTCATGCTATCCACATAGATATCTAGGCCGTTGAGAGAGCGGATCTTTCTGCCTGAGAACTTAGCGGTTTTATTGAGCTCGAGCTTCTTGTCTTTGCCGTCGCCAATTTCGTTGTAGATAGGGGTTTCTGGAGCTTTGATATCAAGGTTGACTTTGTCGCCATCATCTTGAATCATCTTCTTGAGGCACTTCCAGCTGATCATAGTGGAGTAGCCACGGAAACGTTCTTGGCCAGTAGAAGAGTACTTTGTGTCGAACCAGATATTTTTCGGATTGACACGCATCACTTTGTTCTTGTCACGGATAGGGTCGTATTTAACAACTGCTGCAGCTACGCCTTTCCAAAGAATATCGTCAGAGAAGACAGGGGCTAGTAGTTCAAGGCCATTCTCAATATAGTCCTGTTCGCACTTCGCAGAAAGAAGGTCTTCTGTGTCAGGCTCAATGGCCATAAATGGGTCATTAACATGATATTCGTATGAGTCTGCACCCCCAGACATCTGAGCTGCGATATTGTCTACTGCACGCCTAAGAGCAAAGGAACGACCTTCAGGCACTTGCTTACAGCGGTCTCTATACTTGTTTTGGATCTCTGGGCTAGCCTTTTTAAGGTTAGACGTGAGCTCGTCTTGGTATGTATTGCGACAAGGCCTCCCTTGCTTGGCTAATGCCGCACGCCACAACCAGCGATGATATGCCCACCTAGCAGGCTCTGATTCGTAAATCCACTGCAAGACTGAGCTATACTTCTGGTCAAAGTCAACATAAGAATTTGTATCGTTATTCATACCCTTATTATACTTGATATTAGATAGAATTGTATTTTTTCTGTTTTGAGAGAAACCCCTTGTATAATTAGGTTATGAATGCATGCAATAAATGTAACTCTTGTGGATCAGACCCGTGTGGATGTGGCTGTAAACCAGCCAGGTACGGATGTGATTTTGGCATCGCCGCCAATCCTTTCGACCCGAGCGTCTGGAACATCACCATCAACGGTGCTACCACTAGGGTTAAGATACCTAAATTGAATGAGACAGATACAAAACTGTCTACGAATTTCTCCTCGGCTAGTCTCATCTACAACGCCGAGAAACACACAGATGTTATTACTGGTTCTCAAATTGGCTCTCTAATCAATCTCAAAGACCTAAGAGATGTCCGTGCTGACAACCCAGACAACTGTAGCATCATGGCTTTCCACCCTTACTGCGGTGAGTGTGGTGGAGCTTGTACTCCTAAGGAAGCCATGTGGGAGGCCTACACTATCCCAGATGCAGGTGACTGCGTTATGGAAGCGGATGAAGATGGCTACTACCATGCTCTTAAGAAGACTGATTGTGGCTGTATTGTAGAGTGCAAAATCCCAGAAGTCCCAGCCGGGATGGCCCCATCTGGTGTGCTCACGATTAACTATGAGCGTGACTCTGTGCCTGATGACCCAGACTTTCCATGGTACTACGGCTGTTATAACGATACTATCAACCTATATCTAGCCGCTAACGCACCTGAGTACTTCGGCAAATACGACATGAAAGTGACCGTTAACTACGGCGTACAATGTATCCTTAGCTCGGTATGTCCTAACTACAACTTCCGTTCTATTATTGTGCCAGTAGTACAAGGTCAGCCTGTGAACGTGCAGAAAGAGTCTTCTATCTTGCAAGGTTTTTGTGGCTGGAAGGCAGACGGAGATAGGTCAATCCCTTGGGGGACACAGTCGATGCGTGGTACGATTACATTCATTGTACCTAAAGGCAAAGAGGCTTACCTACACCATGAATACCGTGTACGTAAGGGTTTGCCTCAGGATGGTTATTATACTGGTGCTTGGGATGGCCAGAAAGTGCCTGACGCAGAAGCACAGCTCAATTCAGTATTGCACCCAGCCTCTCGCTTGAACGCTTTGCAGGTTATTATTGAGCCTACCGCAGGTTCTTCCAACTTTAACCCGACTACAGACCCTGTTCGTAACCAGCTTGATGAGCCAAGGGATGAATACCCGAACCCGGTAGGATAGGAGAAGTATGGCTACTTTTCAATGGAGAGCAACAGCAACATTCAAGACAGAGGCCCCGAATACCTCGCTAACCAGTGGGGCAATTAACGCCCCACAGAGCTGGCAAACGGCTACCATCGGCGACAGTGGTAGCGGCTCTTGGGACTACTACTTCCATGATGCGAACAACACAAACGGTAGTGGTTGGTATACAGACGATAACTCTACCCGTGTAAAAATGACCATCACGCAATCTTGGACTACCTCAGTAGACGAGCACAACAACCTTACTGTTAGGATGAATACCACATTGGGGCCTATTGTAAGGGATAACAAGCAAGGCGTATGTAACAATTTGCCAGCACGTGATATCAGATGGTATACGAGAGAGGGTGGGCCGTCGATATTGTCTATATATGATGACCAAGTCGGCGTTACAAGGACTCTGTATAGTGGCACAATCACACTGCCTGAATACACAATCACGATTGCTCCTGGTAGTGGTGCAGAGAAGGCCTCCATGTACGTCCACAATGAGACTGTTGGGTACGGCTGGTATGATGACGTATGGGCAGGTGTACAATTCAAAAACACCTTGCCTGCAGACTATCGCCCAGGGGCGGTAGCTGATAATGGGGTGTGGAAAAGTCATGACAGAACCGGGGGGAAGTGCCATGTTTACAACGGGAGTAAATTTTTAGAGATGAGAACTCAAGGTGGCCCGACAGCGATGGGCAATCCGCCATCCACTTACAAGTCGAATAAGTGGTATAATATGAATAAATTAGGAAAGATGTGATGTATACTGACCAAGAGATACAAGACTTCTATAAGAATTATAGAGAGAACTTGAGCAGACAATTCGAGAATAATAATAGGCTACTCGAACAACAGAGGAAGAACGCTCAGGCTACGATTATGTCTGGTGCAAATAAGGCTGGGATGCTCTATTCTAATTTCCCTCAGAGGTCTAAAATACAATACGACGCTCAGACTTACCAGCCAGCGCAGGTAAAGAATTATGAATCTTATAGCACTGGTCTGGATAAACTTCGTCAAAGTATAGTTAACCACTATAACACAATTGCTGAGACGCAGGCGGCCATTGCTAACCTGAACGCAATGCAGTAGAAGAAATCCCCAAATTCGGCTGATTTTGGGGATTTTTGTTGTATTAAGATAGCCCTCAAAGTACGAGGGCTATACAAGGTGGACTTCAAAATTTTTAAGTATAGATACTGCTACGATTATTTGGACTAAATCGTCGTAGATGCCGTTGGCAACCAGGGTGGTAAGCCCCCCATCCGTCGTCACTCTAATCCTAGCAGAACCTGCCTTAATTGACTTCAGATATGTGATGTCATCCTTTGACAAGTCCTTACAGAACACTGTTATTCTCACTCTGCCTTCCCCTCTCTTTCTTTAGCCATGTGAGCCTCTAAATTGCACTCACCGTACTCAGAACAGATACGTATAATATGTTCTATTGCATCGTCTCTGAGGTCAATAGTAACGAATATAAAAGTTTTGTCTATCATATCAGTCACATTGGCACCATATCTGGCAAGCTTCGAGTATAAATCTCTGCTGTCTATCTTGCCCTTGATAGTTATGAGAACTGTCATCTTCGTGTTCATAATGTACACCACCTCCTCACCACAATTATATCAAAAAACCGCCTCGCAGTTGAAACGGTTTTTTACGAAAAGAGACATTCTAATTATATCACTTTTTCTCTCTTCTGAAAAACTTTTTCCAGAATGGTAGCTTAGGCTTCTCTCCGTCATTAGAAGCCCGAGCTATTGGTTGGGCAGATTTCTGTTTTTCTTGTTGTGCCTCTGAAGACGTAGCACAACCCCTAGAGAAATTCTTAGGTGCAGACGGAGCGAATTCATTTGGAAGCCCTAGCGCTGAGGCTTCGAAAGCGAAGTTCAGGTAGTGATGCGCTGCTGAGAGAGTACGGTAATAGGTGCCATTCTCTGTCACTGCCTTCTCTGCCATGGACAGTTTAGTGTTAGCAGAGTAGTGCTGCACGATAGCACCGTTGTTAAGATTCCACATGACGGTGTTTCGAGTGGTGAACACGGGCAGAGGTTTCTCTAGTGGGACCCACTCGATCTTCATCTTAGTTATCATTTTGCGTCCCCTGAGTGTTTGCTGCCGATATTCTGGACCAAGGTTATGTAGCCAGAGGCTGCTAGCCCGTATGCGATTCCCTGAATCGGCATAATACCGAGGACGGCGCCTGCTATCCCACCAATGATAGCCGAAGCTGCGATAGTAACTGCCGCCATCCAATCCTTTGCGAAAAGGCGTTTAACAAGTTCTGCCCCACCCATAACAAGCCCAGTGAGGATTAGTGCAGTAAACGCATCCAAGCCAAACAAATCTTCCATTATTTATCTCCCTTCTTATAATTTGCTAGGAATGTACCTAGATCGTTGATAAAGTCTTTCACCCATTCAGGCATCTCTTCTTTTACAGGCTCTGGTTCTGGTTCAGGCTTTGGAGCTGGCTTAGGCTTATTAACCTCGATTACTAAGTCAACAGATGGAGAACCTGCATAACGCACATTGTATACACCAGAGGCACGACGGTCAGATTTGCTCACGCAGCGAACTGTGCCTTCACCAAAGTTAGCAGTCTTTTCGCCACCATTGTTTTGCTGATAGATTACCCACTTTCCGTCTAGGTAAAGCTCAATCCAACAATGACCTACTGATGAACCTTTCATGTCAGCAGAGCACATACGGTAGCCCTTCTTAATACTGTCGGCTTCGGACATGTAGTAACCACCATATTCGTTGACAAGGTGGTCAATCACCTCGTTACCGTTGCCTGTTCTGCCTGGCCAATCTACACCGCACTTAATCATGAAGTAGCGGATCAGTTGAGGGCATTGGCCACGGAATTGCCCAGCATCGTCGCACACAAATTTACCAAGTACATCTTCCAGTACTTTTTTTAGTGCATCCATCTCTGTTCTCCTTTAGTTTGGCTTCCACCTAGCCGTTATTAGTGTTATAC
>LXOW01112401.1_pt1 | contig 37814 bp, 31 predicted proteins | sample 1368591 | NCBI WGS metagenome assembly LXOW01 (sample SAMN04884650, study PRJNA319009) | bovine gut metagenome | isolation source: Cow rumen | host: Bos taurus | place: Italy: Legnaro (PD) | collected 2014-07-09
AAAGAAGCAGTAAAACGTTGGTATGATGGATTTATCTTTGGAAATCAGAAAGATATGTATAATCCTTGGTCCATTATTAACTTTTTAAGGGATGGAAAGTTAGATGCTTATTGGGTAAACACCAGTGGAAATGCTTTGGTAAACCAGTTGATCCAACAAGGAAGCAGTAAAATCAAAGAACAGATGGAGGATTTACTGATTGGAAAATCCATTTTTGTGCCAATTGATGAAGAAATCGTATATAATCAGTTGGATGCCACTGAAGAAGCAATTTGGAGTTTATTGCTTGCCAGTGGATATCTCAAAGTTTTGCAAGTGATAGAGGAAGATACATTTTTTGGCGGAATTGAAAGAACCTACGAGCTTGCTTTGACAAATGTGGAAGTAATACAGATGTTTGCCAAGTTTATCAAAGGGTGGTTTCATAAACCAACTGTAGAAAGCAATTATAACGAATTTGTACGTAACCTTTTGCAGAACAACATTAAAAAAATGAACACCTTTATGAATAAAGTTGCGTTAGAAACCATTAGTTCTTTTGATACAGGCACAAAACCATCCGAGTATACAGAACCAGAACGGTTTTATCACGGCTTTGTGTTAGGATTATTAGTGGAATTAAAGCCAAAATACGAAGTACTATCCAACAGAGAAAGTGGTTATGGGCGTTATGATGTCATGCTTGTTCCTAAAAATGTAACAGACAACGCATACATTTTTGAGTTCAAAGTACATGATCCTGATGAAGAAAAAACTTTAGAAGACACGGTACAATCCGCATTACAACAGATTGAAGACAAGAAATATGTGACTACACTTTTAGAGAAAGGTATACCAAAAGATAATATTTATTGCTATGGTTTCGCCTTTGAAGGGAAAAAGGTGTTAATCGGAGAATAAAGGTATGACTAACCATACAAATCAAAAACAGCCGCACCCTCAAATTTTCAAAATGAGGTTTCGGCTGTTTTTCTCTCTAATAATTTACAATAATAATAAATATTTATAACTTTGTACTCCAATTGCTACAATCAATAACTCTTGTAGCCCAGTCTTCGTAAAACTCAGGCTCATGGCAAATAAGGATGATACTTCCTTTGTATGCCTTTAGAGCACGCTTCAATTCATCTTTTGCATCTACATCCAAATGGTTTGTAGGCTCGTCAAGAAGAAGAACATTTGTCTCCTGATTGATCAGCTTACATAGACGAACTTTCGCCTGCTCTCCTCCACTTAATACACGCACCTGACTCTCAATATGTTTTGTAGTAAGTCCACATTTTGCAAGTGCTGAACGAACTTCATACTGTGTATAAGAAGGGAACTCTTTCCAGATTTCCTCAATACATGTATTGTTTTTCACGCCGGTCATTTCCTGTTCAAAGTATCCTTTGTAGAGATAATCACCTAAGGTTACTTTTCCCTGCAACGGTGGAATAATACCTAAAATACTCTTTAACAAAGTGGTCTTTCCAATACCATTTGCACCGGTAAATACAATACGCTCTCCACGCTCCATCATTAAATTGATTGGTGTTGAAAGTGGTTCATCATATCCAATTACAAGAGACTCTGCATGGAAAATCGTCTTTCCGGCTGCACGGGCTTCTTTAAAGTTAAATTCTGGCTTTGGCTTTTCTTTTGCCAATTCAATGACATCCATCTTATCCAGTTTCTTCTGACGTGACATAGCCATATTTCTTGTGGAAACTCTGGCTTTGTTTCTGGCAACAAAATCCTTCAAATCCTTGATTTCCTGCTGCTGACGCTCATAAGCTGCCTCAAGCTGTGCCTTCTTTACTGCATAGACTTCCTGGAACTTATCGTAATCACCAACATATCTTGTCAACGCCTGATTTTCCATATGGTAGATCAGGTTAATAACACTATTTAAGAATGGAATATCATGTGAAATCAAAATAAATGCATTTTCATATTCCTGCAAATATCTCTTTAACCATTCAATATGCACTGTATCCAAGTAGTTTGTGGGCTCGTCCAGTAAAAGAATGTCAGGCTTTTCAAGTAAAAGCTTAGCAAGAAGGATTTTTGTACGCTGACCACCACTTAACTCTGTAACATCACGGTCAAGTCCGATATCCATAAGCCCAAGGGCTCTTGCCACTTCATCCACCTTTGAGTCGATATTATAAAAATCATGCATATCAAGCATATCCTGAATCACAGCAAATTCATCCATCAAATTCTGGAGTTCACTTTCATCTGCATCTGCCATTTTAGCACAAAGCTCATTCATGGCAGCTTCCTGTTCAAAAAGGAAACTAAATGCTGATTTTAACACATCACGAATTGTCATGCCTTTTTCCAAAACTGCGTGCTGATCTAAATAACCTACACGAACATTTTTTGCCCATTCTACTTTTCCATCATCCGGCATCAATTTTCCTGTAATAATATTAAAAAAAGTAGATTTACCTTCTCCATTCGCTCCAATCAAGCCGATATGCTCTCCTTTTAACAAACGGAAAGACACATCATCAAAAATCGCACGGTCACCAAAACCGTGACTTAAGTGTTCTACATTTAAAATCATAATCCAACCATCTTTCTGATAAACACTATGTAACTATACTTTCTTTTGTATGTATCTTTTATACAAAGACACACATGCAACATTTTAGCAGAATTTAGCAACAGTTTCAAGAAAAAAATCAACCACAAGCACAGAGTTAATTTGTGAACCAACTCAATATCAGGTCATACTTCATACAATTTTTTGGATAATGACATTCCCGTCGTTACACCATTTAGCAGTTAACGTCATCTGTTAGTTTCCGGCACTTTCATATCTTCCAATTCCGATATAAAAGGTTACATAGGAAATCGCCATAAAGACAACTGCCAAAATACATTCAATTCCAATGACGCTTACCGATACGCTCTCCTTTAAAAAGAAGCCTGCCGGCAAATATGCCACAAAAGCAAATGGAATAATCCATGTAATGACAAAGCGAATTCCTTTCGCATAAATTTCCGTCGGATACTTTGCGAAATTTGACAACTCATATGCAGTACTCAAAAACGGTCCACTGACCTTCACCCAGAAGGCAATGGATGCAAAAAACAATTTAATTGCCGTATAGATTACCGCTCCTGCCAAAATTGAAATAACAAACATTGCAATGTGGAAACCGTCCACAATCATAATGCCATCTCTCAATGACATAACAATCAATATACTTCCCACCAAAAGTTCTCCCAGTGCATCCGGTTGTAATTTTTCCGCAATTACCTGAAAAAACACATTCATAGGTCTTAGCATATATCGGTCAAAATCTCCCGACACTACCAAGCGCCATGCAACCATCCAGATATTATCCGTAAACAGATGGTCTAATCCTCTGGGAATCTGAGCAAATCCGTAAATAAATACCAACTGTTTGAACGTCCATCCGCTCAACTCCGGTATCTGCTGAAATACTAAATATAAAAAGGCAATTCCCAAAAACTGTGTCAGGAAAAATCCTAACAATCCCATAAGGAAATCCACTTTAGATTGCATAATGCCCTTGAAAAACTGGGTAATAAGCACCCTGTATAATCTTGAATATCTTTTTACTGTATGCATGCCATCACCCCCCTAACACTACTAATCGTTTTGTCACTTTCTTCCAGATGAGGCTTCCCAAAAGGTATAAAAAGATTACCCAAGCCACCTGTCTTCCCATGACAAATACCAATTCACTGCCAGAGTATTTTCCCAAATAAATCATAACCGGCGTGTAAACCATGGATGAAAATGGCAGAAAATCAAATACTTTCTGTGCCACACTTGGAAACATACTAAGCGGTATCAACTGTCCCATGAGGAAGCTAAGCATTGCCTCTTTTGCCATTAACATTCCGAATATGTAAGTGGTAAAGAATGCAACCATTCCAAAACAAAAGTCAAACAACAAGTATAGTAGGAAACTAAGAAAACTGCTCACCACGTAAAGCAATGCCGTCACCGGTGATACCACTTCCATTCCAAGAGCTTTTACTTTGTAGATTTCCATACCAATCCACACAAAGATTCCCGGGACGAAAAAGCGGTACACCATTTGTCCGGACGCTCTCCACATAAGACTTAACCGATAATCAATAGGCTTTATGAGATTCATGGCAACGGAACCTTTTACCACGTCTTCGCTTACCCAGTCTGCCAAAGTAATGGTTACAATGGATGATGTAACATAAACCATAAATACATAAATCACCATTTCATTCTTTGTCATATTTCCAATGGTAGCCTTTCCGGAGCTTCCATAAATCGCCATCCATAAATAGTAATTAATAAAAGAACCAAACAAACTCACCAGAATAAACAGATAAAATGCACCTTTATATGACATTTGTCTCTTTAACTCATTGCTGGCAAATGGGAGATAAATCTTACAAAATTTCTTCATATACATCCCCCCTATTCATTTGCTGCAGCTTCCAATTCCTCAACTGCCTGCTCCTTTTGTTCAAGGTAAATCTGTTTTACGATTTCTTCTAACTGTGTTTCCTCTATGCGAACGTCTTTCACATCCACCCGTTCCATAAGGATAGATAAAATCTGTGGAACCTTGATTTTTCTCTTATCAAAACTGATGGTAAATACGCTCTTTTCCCCATCATATTCCGTCTCATAAGCATCCTTTTCCACCTGTAACAATTCATCAAAAGCAATGTCCTTGACTTTATCATATTGACGAACTTCCACGGAAATGGAACGTTTCGTTCCATAGATTTCTTTCAAATGTTCCAATGTACCATCATAAATTTTCGTACCTTTATCAATGATAATAATACGGCGACACAATTCTTCAATATCTCCAATATCATGGGTCGTCAAAATCACTGTGGTTTTGTACTTTTCATTGATTTCTTTGATTGCTTCCCGAATGTTCTCTTTTACTACCAGGTCCAAACCAATAGTAGGCTCATCCAAATATAATACTTTGGGATTATGTAACAATGCGGCACCTAAATCTGCCCGCATTCTCTGTCCCAATGACAAGGTTCTAACCGGCTTGTCAAAAAATTCATTCAGTTCCAACACCTTGTTTAAAAACTCCATCCGCTCCTCATATGCTTCGTCTGAAACATCATAAATTTCTTTTAAAATGGTGAAGGACTCACTTAATGGCAAGTCCCACCAAAGCTGCGTTCTTTGTCCAAACACTACTCCAATATTTTTTGCATTTTCATTTCGTTTCTTACAAGGGTCTACACCATTTACCAAACAACTGCCTGAAGTTGGCACCATAATACCTGTCATCATTTTAATGGTAGTAGATTTACCGGCACCGTTGCTGCCGATATATCCTACAATCTCCCCTTCCCCAATAGAAAATGAAATGTCATTTACTGCCACTTTTTCCACTTTCTCATTAGAAAATAATCCTTTGATTGTACCCTTTAACCCCGGGTATTTCTTTGGAGAAATAAAACTTTTTGAAATGTTCTTTACTTCTATCATACAATCTCTCCTTTCAAGTCTCGTGATGATGTACACTAATGATTGTAGTAGTTTTCATACTTTGAAAAGTCTGCCATATGTTGACTTACGCTATCTTCCAGCAAACTTCTTCTCTGCTGCCCTTTCGCTTTCTCATGATTTTCCATCATAAGCATTTTAAAATCCAGATACTCACTTGGAGTTCCTTTTTGCACACGTTCCATCTCGTTAAATATGGTTAATCCATCATAGTAACCAAGTGCCATACGATACATAATACTATCATGGCTAAAATCAATAGTTCCGGTCAAAAAGTCTCCAAGTGTATGACTTGGTACGATTTCAATTATATTTTCCTCTGTATCAGATAATTTCTGTAATTTCACATCCCCGGCGGTGTGACGCAACACGATAAAATTTTTAAGTCCTAAATCACGGAGTGGCTTTATTGGTACATTGTCTGCCACGCCTCCATCCCAGAAACGAGCGCCATCTATAACTACCGCATCATACACACCCGGCAATGCAGAAGTTGCAAGTAGTAACTGGTTCATTCGTTCATCGTCTTTATCATTTAACAATTCATACTGTGCAACATGATTTCCATCTTCAATCTTTGTCACTGTTGCAAATAATTTCTTATCATAGTTTCTGATCTTATCAAACGAAATCTTGTTATCAATGATTTTTTCCATACCATCTCTGGTACAAACACCCATTCCATCAGAACCATTTAAGTATTTATCCATATCATCAAATGCTAAAAATTCGGACAACTCGCCAAAAATTTCTTCTAACTGCTCCATGGCTGCAGTGGAACCCTTAGCTGAAGTAAGCACTTCCTTTGGTGTCAGTTCACTCCATATTTGTTCCATCACACTTACCTTTCCCTGTGCAAGCATGGCTGCATTTAATCCACCAATGGAACTTCCTGCCACTGCCACTACCTCATCAAGTAATCCTAGTTCTTCCATTGCTTTTAATACACCTACCTGATATGCACCTTTTCCGCCGCCACCGGCAAGAACCAATCCCCATTTTCTATTTTTCACCTTTATNNTGACACAAAGCGTTAATCTCATTCTGAGCTTATGCCCCCCGACTGAGATTAACCAACTTATAGAAACATCTTATATTTTATGCATAGTATCCTATTTCTGTGATTTTAAATACGGTAATACATCCTCACTGTAAGCTCTTAACACTTCACCTACGCTCCATGCCTGGGTGTAACAACCGCGACCGGTATTTGCAAAATCACCGTCAAATATTTCCGCAATACAGTTAAGACAGCCATCTTCCATATGCTGTTCAAAATACTTACACATTTCATAAGCTCTCTTTACCGCATCTTCACTGTGGTCATTCACCTTACAATACGCTGTAATAAATCCCCCGGAAATAAATCCCCAGGTCGTTCCCATATGGTAAGCACCGTCTCGATTAATAAGTTTTCCGATATACTGTTTCTTATATTCTTTATCCTCCGGTGTTAAACTTCGGATACCGTAAGGCGTATACAAATGCTTCATCACTACCTGAACAATGCTCTTTTCCTTTTCTCTTGGAAGCATGGTAAATGGCAAAGACACTGCCCAAATCTGGTTTGGACGGATTTTGTCATCCGGATGCTCCTCACCTTGTTCGTCCATCTCTATACAATCATATAAACACTTCTTTTCTTCATTCCAGAACTTATCCACAAAAGACTTCTTTGTAAGTTCCGAAAGTTTCTTATATTCACTGGCATCTTTTCCAAATCTGGTTGCCAACTGTTCCATTACGCACAATGCATTGTACCAGAGAGCACTGATTTCCACTGCCTTTCCGTGACGTGGGGTAACTACCCAGTCACCTACCAAAACATCCATCCACGTCAGCTGGTCTTTGTCACTTCCTCCGGCAATCAATCCGTCAGGCTCCATATGTATGCCATATTTTGTACCATTTTTATAAAAATGGATTATCTCCTCCAAAGCAGGGTAAATCTTTTGCTCCACAAAAGCATAATCCTCGTCTTCTCCGGTATACTCTAAATACTTATACACGGAATAAAAATACCACATAGCCGCATCAATGGTGTTATATCGTATTTCATCCTTACTGTTAGATGGAAATACATTTGGCAGCATTCCATCTTTTACAAACCAGGAGAATGACTCTAAAATCTGTCTTGCTTCCTTAAAACGCTTTGTAGGAAGTAACAATCCCTGAATAGCGATCATGGTGTCTCTTCCCCAATCCATAAACCATGGATATCCTGCAAGAATAGTCTTTAAATACGCTGTGTTTCCTTCCACACGGTCTGCACTGGAAGCTTTTAATTTATCACTTTGTTCTGCCGGAACTTCTATTTTTCTCTCAACTACAAAAGCATCTGCTGCCCAGGCTAGTTTTTGAAGAAATGGATCTGTACCTGTCTGTTCCATAATGGCAGTCATTCGCTCTTTATACTCTTTTGCAATCTGAAAACCGTCTTCTTCACAGTCATCTTCGATACTGCATTCCATAAAAAATTTCTTTTTCTCAAATGGCTTTAATGTTACAACTACATCTATAGGTGTGGCATGGTTGTCAACGCCCATAAATCCGGTACGATTGTCCATAAGATACAATTCATTTTCTTCCACTAGATAATTTGGTGTAGCCATGGATGTAGGGAAGGTCTTTCTGTCTAAATACTCTCCCTCTGACGCATAAAAGCGAATATCCATATCCACATTTTTCGGAATCATATGAAGTGTTTTCCCTTCGATTTTTGTTTCAAATTGCAAATCAGAAGGCTGTGCGGTAGTTCCGTAAGGCTTACAATTAAATTGGGGAGTAATGTGAATGCTGCTCTCCTCCATACCATTTTCCACTTCATAACAGACAACTGCCTTATTATGACCATACTTTAAAGCTACCGTTTTTCTCATTAAAATGTCCTCCACCTGATAAGTAAAGGTCGGCAATATATCCAATGAAAACTCATTTAAATATTCATATCCATTTTTCTCATATCCCACATAAAGCTGTGCGGCTAAATCATACACTTTTCCCCCGACATGAACAGCTTCCCACACATTGGAAAGGACTGTATACCGGTCTGCCGGTGGATTTAATGCTACCGTAAGATAACCGTTATGCATTCGGTTTGATGCACCGATAATGGTGCTATTAGAAACACCACCAATACCATTTGTCAAAATCCATTCTCTTTCTAATCCTTCCTTTAACGTACGGAAGGCATTTCTTCCAATCACATATTTTCTACTCATAAGCTGTCTCTACCCCTCTCTACCTAACAGTTTCTCTCTATAAATCACATGCATCAATTTTACAAAGAATTATTTTTTCAATCCCGAAATTTTTTTCCGCAGAAATAATAATATAAAGTCCATTATACCTATAAATAGGATAATCATCAATTCATTTCTTGAAATTTCCTTCAAAAAAAAGATATTTCTAAAAAATACTTCAGCAAACACGAAACCTCCAATGGAAATCGTCATCATAACACTCTTCCACCATTTCCACGGTCTGCATAGCTGTGATAACAGCGTAACATTTGCCATTGCCACAGAAAATACCGTCATGGTAGACATAATTTCCGGCAATAATATGCCTTTCACTTTGCAGATATTTAGCACTCCCACATTGAGAACTGCCAATATTCCCGTAGGTATCGCCCGTAAAAATACTTTGTTGATAAATTTTCCTGTTACAATGTCATGATTGCTCTCTAATGCCAATAAAAATGCCGGCATCCCGATAGTCAATACTCCGATTAAAGTCATCTGAATAGGCTGCATCGGGTAATTGCTGTGGACAAACAAAAAGAATAACAATAAAAATGTTGCAAATGTAGTTTTTGTAAGAAACAAGCTTGCGGAACGCTCCAAATTGTTGATTGCTCTTCTTCCTTCCTTTAGGATTTGAGGCATCACGGAAAATTCTCCGTCCTTAAGTACAACTTTTGCCACTTTTCTTGCCACGTCGCAGCCGCTGTCCATCACAATGCTACAATCCGCTTCTTTTAACGCCAGCACATCATTAACGCCATCTCCGGTCATTGCAACTACATGACCTTCTGCTTTCAATGCTTTCACGATTTCTTTTTTCTGCTCCGGTTTGACGCGTCCAAACACGGTATTTTGTTTCACTAATTCTCTTAAATCATTCGTAGTTTCGCTTACATCCACATACATTTCGGCATCAGCAATCCCAGCCTGTCCTGCAATTTTTGAAACTGTTTCCGGATGATCTCCAGAGATTACCAGGACGCGGACACCTTCCTCCTGAAAGTATTTCATAGTTTCTGACACATTGGCTCTTAGTTTGTCTTTTAACACGAAAAATGCCATCGCTTCTGTTTCTGGTAATCCTTCCTCCTTCACCTTTTCCTCAGTTTTAGCAAATACCAATACCCGCATTCCTTCTTCTAAATACTTCGCCAATTGTGCCTTATAAGTTTTGTAATTTGCTCCAAGGACAATTTCCGGTGCACCAAGTAGAAACGTTCCTTTCCCATCAAAATGAACTGCACCCCATTTTCGTTTTGAGGAAAAGGCTATTTTTTCTTTTGCTTCCCATAAATGATGTTCCAAATGTAATCCCTGTTCCAGCGCTTTGCTGGTAGCATTTTTATCTTTCATGGCTGATAAATAGGAAGACAACGCCCATTTCCAATCCTTATCTGAACATTCAATTACCTTTGAAAGTTCCATTTCACCGGTAGTTATGGTTCCTGTTTTATCAAGGCATAACACATCTACCCGTGCCAGATTTTCCACACTGTACAACCCCTGCACGATGGCTTTTTGTTTTGATAAGCGAACAACACTCACCGCCATCACCACGCTGGAAAGCAATACTAAACCATCCGGTATCATACTAATAACTGATGCTACTGTCCGGACTACTGCTTCCTTTTGTGAAAGCTCCATCACCACTGACTGCTTCATATACATTAACACTCCGAGAGGCACCACTAAACTTGCCAGTATTTTCACGATTTTATCCAAAGCATCCCGGATTTCTGATTTTTCTTTTTGGTGTTTCTTTGCTTTCTTCACAAGCTGATTTGCGTAAGATTTTTCCCCTACTGCTATTACAGCACACTCTGAAAAACCGCTTACTACCACACTTCCTGATAAAATCTTATCCCCTTCTTTTTTATGAACGGCATCACTTTCTCCTGTAAGCATACTCTCGTCCACTTCACATTCACCGCTGACAACTGACACATCCACAGGAAGCTGTTCGCCGGATTGTATCAAAAGCAAATCATCTAACACAATCTGTTCCATTGGGATACGCTTTTTTTTCCCATTTCTCCAAACTGTTGCCTTTGTTTCCAACAAAAGCGCCATCCGGTCAAGCACTCTTTTTGCCCGGATTTCCTGCACAATTCCTATGAAAGCATTCCAAAACACGACACCAACAAAGAGCATATTTCGGTAAGAATGCACCATTGCTACAAGCAATGCAAGTACCAGATTCAATCCGTTAAAAAACGTCAACACATTGTTTTTTATGATATTCCCATAGGAATTACTCCCTTTATTTTTTACCCGATTGATGTTTCCCTGTTCTATTCTTTCCTTAACCTGAATGTCCGTTAATCCTTTCATCCGTTCCAAAATTGCCCCTCCTTCCTGTGTTCATGTTTTATATTTTTAGCATTTTAACACAGGTTATCCAAAAGAACAAGACATTTCGCATTTGTGAAATAAGCGTTTTCATTGTATACTTATAACAGTGAAATATACCAATGTACTCTCAAAAGCTTTTTATAATAATGGGTACGTTATTAAAACCAGAGGGGGAAATTTACGATATGAAACCAAACAGACAAATTAAATACAAACGTAGACAATTCATAACATTTCTTGTTATTTTATCCTGTATTTTATCCATACTTCAACCGGCAAATCAGGCGAAAGCAGCAAAAAAGCCTGTAGTTTACGCACATGCCTATGTAATTATGGATGCAAACTCAGGCAAAATATTATTTTCCCAAAATGCAACCAAAAAAATTTATCCAGCTAGTACAGTCAAGCTAATGACTGCCTTAGTGACACTGGATCATCTAAAAATAAATAAAAAAGTGAAAGTAACAAAAAAAGCCTTAAAAACTATATCACGTTCTGCTTCCAAAGTAGGATTACGAAGTGGAAGTGTCTATACCGTAGATGCATTATTACATATGTTATTACTACCGTCAGCAGCCGATGCAGCCGCAGTTTTAGCGAAAGCTTCCTGCGGTTCCCAAAAGTCATTTATTTCAGAGATGAATAAGAAAGCAAAACACCTTGGACTTAGTCACACAAGTTTTGATAATCCCATTGGTCTGGATATTGGTGACCATTATTATCGCACTTACACCACAGCGAAAGAGTTTACAGCTATCGCCCGATTTGCTAGTTGCAATCCTACCATCAGAAGCATTATTTCTACAGCCTATTACCGGGTACCAAAAGCAAAAGGAAAAGCCTCTTTCGTCATTCGAAATACAAACAGCTTTCTTACTTCCTTCTCTTACAATCATAAGTTGTATCAGATGATTGGTGGAAAAACTGGAACAACCAGAGCAGCCGGAGCCGTACTTATCACAAGTGCAAAAGATACCAAAGGTCACGAAATCATCTGTGCCTTTTTTGGAAACCGTGGTCGGGCACAATCAAACAAAGATATCAAAAAGTTATTAGACTATACATTTAAACAGGGAAAACAAGGAAAATTAGATTGGACAAAAGGATATTGGGATGTACGATACCGTGACAGCAATGACATTATCCAAAAATATTATAACAAAGGTCTTTTGCCTGTCTCAAATCAGTTTTATCCCACAAAAAAAGCATCACAGGAGAGCTTGATTGACATGTTAAATACTTTAACTAACGCATCTTACCAAGCCATTGATGCTGATAAAAAAATGTCTCTTTTAACACTGGCACATATCTTATATGATGATCCTTTATCAGAGCCAACACCAACAGAAACCACAGAACCATATGATTCACATGACGAAAATACTTACACGTCAAATTCTGACGATACTACAGACGAAAACCGGGTTCTATGCAGCAGTTATATCGACTATGCTACTATGACAGATGAAGACTGTGCAGTCCTTGCAAGTATGATAAAAAATCATTTAATTCCGGCATCCCTAGAAAAAAAAGGTGCCCATAACATTACCAAGGAAGAACTGGTTCTGATTGCCGACTTATTAAATCAACTATAAAATATTGGATAAATATAAAAAGCAGTCATAATCGTAGCACTAAAAGTTTTGCTTGGAACAAAGAGTTTTGCTTGCAAAACTCTAGCGCGACCGCGGTATTGCGTAGCAATTAACTCCATCTCCGCGGTCTGCGCATCCTCNNGGATATTGGTGACCATTATTATCGCACTTACACCACAGCGAAAGAATTTACAGCTATCGCCCGATTTGCTAGTTGCAATCCTACCATCTCCGCGGTCTGCGCATCCTCGCGGAGCGTTTTTTATGTAATAGGAATTTGCATCGCAATTTCCTATTACATGAAAAAACAACATTCAACTATGCCAAAAAGTCCATTAAAGACATCTGATTTGTAAGTGGCATGTCACCAAGCAAACCTAAATCTGCCATCAAATCCGTAACCGTACCACTGACTTTACAGCGCTTCTTAAAATCCTCTCTTGACAAGAATTTACCTTGTTTTGCCGCTTCAACAATACAATCCGCCGCCTTATCTCCCAAACCATCGATAGAACTAAAGGATGGCATCAGCTTTCCATTTACAATCTGGAAATAACGGGCTTTTGCAGTATAAATATCAATCGGCTCAAATTCATACCCTCTGGCATACATCTCAAGAACCAGCTTCATATCTTTTAACGTATCCTGCTCTTTTGCTGTCAGTTCATTACTTCTCTTTTTGTAATCGTTCATGTAATACAATAGTTTTTCTTTTCCAAGACACATAATCTCATAGTTAAATGCAGACGCACGAATACTAAAATAAGCTGCATAATACGCCAATGGATAATACACTTTAAAATAAGCAATACGGAATGCCATCATGACATAGGCTGCCGCATGGGCTTTCGGGAACATGTACTTAATTCTTCGGCAGGACTCCATATACCACTCCGGCACTCCGGCAGCAGTCATAGCCTCCTCCATGTGAGGCTGCAATCCCTTACCTTTACGCACACTCTCCATAATCTTAAATGCCAAACCATTTTCCACACCGGTATGAATAAGATAGGTCATAATATCATCACGGGTACAAATCGCCGTAGACAGCTCACAATTTCCCTGTGCAATAAAATACTGGGCATTATTTAACCAAACGTCGGTACCATGTGAAAGTCCCGAAATACGCACCAAATCAGAAAATGTCTTTGGCTTTGTATCACGAAGCATCTGCATAACGAAATCCGTACCAAACTCCGGCACTCCCAAAGAACCAAGATCAATACCATCCAAATCTTCCGCCTGAATCTTCAATGCCGACAAATCCTTAAACAATGACAATACCTGTTCATCGTCAAAACGTATTGTCTGGGCATTTACACCGGTCAAATCCTCCAAAAATCGTATCATGGTAGGATCATCGTGTCCCAGTATATCAAGCTTTAACAGGTTGTGGTCGATGGAATGGTAATCGAAATGTGTAGTTACGGTCTGGGTAGTCATATCATTTGCAGGACGCTGCACCGGTGTAAAGGAATAAATTTCCTCTCCCAACGGCAAAACTACAATACCTCCCGGATGCTGTCCGGTAGTTCTTCGAACGCCTACGCACCCCTGTGCAATTCGCTCCATTTCTGCCCTTCTCTTGTGCATTTCCTTTTCTTCAAAATATTTATACACATATCCATATGCTGTTTTTTCTGCCAATGTACCAATGGTTCCGGCTCTGAAGGTCTGTCCGGCACCAAAAATAACTTCCGTATAGTCATGGGCATGGTTCTGGTATTCTCCGGAAAAGTTAAGGTCAATATCCGGCTCTTTATCTCCATAGAAACCAAGGAAGGTTTCGAATGGTATTTCATGCCCGTCTTTTGTAAGTGGCTCTCCACAAACCGGACAATCTCGATCCGGCATGTCACACCCTGATTTTCCCGCAAAAGCTTTTACCTCTTCCGAATCAAAATCTACAAAATGGCATTTTTGACAATAATAATGCGCCGGAAGTGGATTTACCTCCGTAATACCGGACATGGTGGCAACAAAGGAGGAACCTACAGAACCTCTGGAACCTACCAGATATCCATCTTCATTTGACTTCCACACAAGCTTCTGGGCAATAATATACATAACGGCAAAACCATTACCAATGATAGAATTCAGCTCTTTTTCCAAGCGCTGTTCTACCTGTGGCGGCAGATTTTCTCCGTACATGGAATGTGCTTTATCGTAACAGATTTTTCGAAGGTCCTTATCAGAATTTTCAATGACCGGCGGACATTTATCCGGACGAACCGGCGAAATTCGCTCCACCATATCCGCAATCTTGTTTGTATTGGTAATAACAATTTCCTCTGCCTTCTCCGGACCTAAATATTTAAACTCATCAAGCATCTCCTCTGTCGTTCGAAGAAACAGTGGTGGCTGCATATCTGCATCCGCAAATCCTTTTCCCGCCATAATGATACGACGATATATCTCATCTTCCGGATCAAGAAAATGTACATCACAGGTGGCAACGCACATTTTTCCACTTTCGTCTGCCAGTTTTACAATCTTTTTATTGATTTCCCGTAAATCTTCATCCGTCTCAAAATCAGGATACTTGTCCGAACGCTTCATAAACTCATTGTTTCCAATTGGCTGGATTTCCAGGTAATCGTAGAAATCTACAATTCTTGCAATCTCATCCGGGGATTCTTTTCGAACAAGCGCCTGGAATAATTCTCCCGCTTCACAGGCAGAACCCACAATAAGTCCCTCTCTATTTTCCTCCAAAAGACTCTTTGGAATACGAGGTCTTCTGGCATAATAATCAATGTGGGATTTTGAAATCAGACGATATAAGTTAATACGTCCAAGTTCATTTTTCGCTAAAATAATTACATGGTACGTAGGAAGTTTACGAATGACATCTGCCGATAAAGCGCCGGAATTATTGATGCTTTCTAACGTATACAATCCCTTTTGCTTTAACATTTCGATAAACTTCACAAAAATCTCTGCCGTTGCTCCTGCATCATCCACCGCTCTATGATGACTTTCCAAAGAAACATCCAAAGCTTTTGCTACAATATGTAATTTGTATTTACTAATGTTTGGCAGCAGCATTCTTGCAAGCCCTACCGTATCAATAATCGTAAAATCGATATCAATTCCCATATCTGCAGCTTTTTGCCGGATAAATCCTGTATCAAATCCTGCATTGTGGGCAACTAAAATACAACCTTCACAAAACTCTAAAAATTCCGGTAACACCGTATCAATCAGCGGCGCATCTACTACCATATCGTCCGTAATATGGGTTAAATTTTCAATTTCAAATGGAATTGGCACCTGTGGATTAACGAAGGTACTATACTTATCCACAATCTTTCCTTCCACAACTTTTACAGCACCAATTTCTATGATTTTATCTTTCGTAGAACTAAATCCGGTAGTCTCTATATCAAATACAACACAAGGTGCATCAACATCCTGCCCTTTGTCATTGACAATGATATCCTTTACGTCATCTACCAGATATCCCTCCACACCGTAAATCAACTTAAACTCATCACCTTTATCCAAGGCATGTGCCGCATCCGTAAAGGACTGCACAACACCATGGTCTGTAATAGCAATGGCTTTGTGTCCCCATGATTTTGCACGTTTAATCATAGTTTTCACATCCACCACCGCATCCATATCACTCATAAGAGTATGGGCATGCAATTCCACACGTTTTACCGGTGCATGGTCTTCTCTTTTCGTTGTAAAATCCCCAATCTTTTTCACGCCTATGACAGAACCGATACCAATTTCCTTATCATAAGTATCGTGAAGGGCCATACCTTTGATTTTTACAAAGGCGCCTTTCTTAATTCCATCATTTAAGCTCTCTAACTGCTCATTTTTCACAAAAATCTTTACTTTGATGGTATCCGTATAATCCGTCACATTAAACATAACGATGGTTTTTTCGTTTCGGATTTCACGGTCTTCTCTGGCAAGAATCTTACCGATGATTACCACTTCACCGATTTCCGCATTAATCTCGCTAATTGGAATACTATCACCGTCAAATGGGCGACCGTAGATAATATCAGGATCATCCGGAAGTTTTTTGTAGGCTGTTTTACTACGGTCAAACTGCTTCCATTCTTTCTTCTCTTTCTTTTCCGCAGGCTGCGCCTCTTTTTCCACTTTTTTCTCCGAAGAAGACTCTGTATTCTTTGCTTTTTCTGCATGTTCCCGCTCTGCCTCAATCATCTTCTGTGGTCTAGGAACAAAGAATTCTTCCTCTTCTTTTCGCTCCGGCGGCTCATGCATCTCATATTCCACTACAATTTTAAATCCAAAACGCTCCCGGAATACTTCTTCTAAATACAGCTTAAGCTCCGGTCCACGTTTTTCCGACATAAAATTTCTTTCGCAATCAAAAATAAGACGTTCCTCTTCAAAACGATACTCTGCACCATGTAAAATCTCATAGTCGATAATACTCTTTTCTTTAAGCTCCAATAAAAAGCTGTCGAAATAAATATCCATCAATTTTTCAGGCGTATACTGACTGGATAATTTGTAATGCTCAATAAAAACAATATCATCCATCATATTTGCAAAAATCTGCTTTTTTAATTGATACTCCATTTTTTTAATATTGGTAAATGTAATCAAACGATCACTCTCAATATGTATGGAAAGCTGACGTTTCGATTTTGACGCCACCATTTTTACAACATCCACATGGGCAAATAAATCATGTATATCCTGACCAACATGTAATGTATCAAACGCTTCAAAAAACAGCATGAAAAAGACTCCTTCATTTTACTTCTTTATCGCAAAGTCAGAAAAAAGGAATACCATGAAACTATGGATACTCCTTCATTCTTTCAGTTTAACAATTCTTCTAAGTACGAAGCTTGGATTTCATCTAACAGATGATATTCGTTACTTGTTCCAGTTTAATAATTCTTCCCTTAATGCAGGTAATAATTCTGCTTCCGGAAGTTTACGGATAATTTCTCCCTTCTTAATCAGAAGTCCTTCCCCGCGACCACCGGCAATTCCGATATCAGCTTCTTTTGCCTCTCCCGGTCCATTTACCACACATCCCATAACTGCAACTTTAATATCCAGTGGAATGTCTGCCACCATAGTTTCCACCTGATTTGCAAGACCGATAAGATCTATCTGTGTTCTTCCACAAGTCGGACAGGATACCACTTCAATCCCGCCTTTTCTTAGTCCCAAAGTTTTTAAAACAAGTTTTGCCGTCTTAATTTCTTCCACCGGATCTCCGGATAAAGAAACTCGGATAGTATTTCCGATTCCCTGATACAAAATAGCACCAAGGCCCACAGAAGATTTTATATTTCCTGAGTATACAGTTCCTGATTCTGTAATACCTACATGCAATGGATACTTTGTTTTCTCAGCTATCAATTCATGGGCACGAACGCACATCAAAACATCCGATGACTTGATACTGACAACTAAATTATCATATCCCATGTCTTCAATCAACTTCACTTTATCCAGCGCACTCTCAACAATTCCTTCTGCAGTTACACCATGATATTTTTCAATCAGGTGCTTTTCCAACGAACCGCTATTCACTCCGACACGAATAGGAATATTTCTTTCCTTTGCCACATCTACGACTGCTTTTACTCTGTCATTATCCCCGATATTTCCTGGATTGATACGAATTTTATCAGCTCCATGTTCCATGGCTGCAATAGCAAGGCGATAATCAAAATGTATATCTGCCACTAAGGGAATATTGATCTGTTTTTTTATTTCTGAAAAGGCTTCTGCCGCCTCCATGGTTGGAACTGCACAGCGTATAATTTCACATCCTGCTGCCTCCAAACGATGTATCTGCTCTACGGTAGCCTTCACGTCTTCTGTTTTCGTATTTGTCATAGACTGAATTGCAACAGGATTGCTTCCACCAATGACTTTATTTCCAATGCGTACTTCTTTTGTATTTTCCCTAATAAAACCCATGAAACTCATCCTTTCTTAATCTAATGTACTCTCGAAATTCTTACAATAAGACCTCCGAGAATACATTCGAATCCGAATTTTACCTCGTAATAATTCTTGTAATATCGTTAAATGTCACAAGCAACATCAAAATCATAAGTAAAATAATACCTACAAGATGCACCATTCCTTCAATTTTCTGATTCACCGGTTTTCTTCTGATGACTTCAATGATAAGGAACACAAGTCTTCCACCGTCCAATGCAGGGAATGGCAATAAGTTCATAACACCTAAGTTTGCAGATAAGAAAATCGCAATATTTAAAAGGCTTAACAACGCATCTGTAGTGGTTCTGCTGGCATCTACCGTATCACCAATCATGTCCACAATACCAACCACTCCGGATACATCATCCTTGCTAACACCACCAGTAACTAACATTCCAAGACTCTTAATGGTCGTAGTAATCCAGAAACGAATTTCTGTGGCACTGTAACTAATTACCTGTAATACATTTCCATGTACTCTCTCACCCATGGCAACCTGAAGAGAAGTAACCGTAGCTTTCACAGGTGTCACTTTAATTTCAGTTTCTTTACCATCTCTTGAATAGGTCAAAGTCACTTCACTGCCATCCAATGGACTTTCTTTCAAATAGTCTCCCATTTCCTTCATGGATGCTACCTTGACACCATTGATGGAAGTAATGTAATCACCCACCTTCACGCCTGCTTTTGCCATTGGACCATTTTCCAAGACAACAGAAACATAAGCGCCCATATTCTCGTCACGTTCCTCATAAGAAAAACCTAAACGATAATACGTGTAGTGTGGATCAATGTTTGCTTCCTTTTTTTCGCCTTCTTTTGTTGTATATTTCACTAAAACGGTGTCATTTTTCACATTGTGAATACTAAAATACACACTGTAATCAGAACCGATTTTAATCTTATGTCCGTCAATGCTTGTAATGGTATCTCCTTCTTTGATACCAGCCTGTGCTGCAGCACTATCAGGAGCAATATACGTTACTTTTGATGGATTATATCCAACAATTGCAAGCAGGATTGTTGCAAAAATAAATGCAGAAATAAAGTTAAAAATCGGACCTGCTGCTATAATAGAAATCTTTGCCCAAACACCTGCTTTCTGAAATGAATTTGGTGCATCATTTTCTTCGTCCTCTCCAATCATGGCACAAGAACCACCAATAGGAAGAAGTTTCCATGAATACAATGTATGTCCTGTCTCTTATACACATCTGACGCTGCNNACCACCAATAGGAAGAAGTTTCCATGAATACAATGTATGTCCCTGCCATTCTTCACACTCTTCCACATATTTTTGTGATACAAAAAACTTTAAATTGCATCCTTTATCCGTCTTAACAAAAGTAATGAGTCGAGGTCCCATACCTACAGAGAATTCAGTAACTCCTACTCCGTTTTTCTTTGCTAATAAAAAATGTCCCAATTCATGTAAAACTACAATTACTGTGAATATCAATAATGCTATAATAATATTCATTTCTTTCTCCTTTTCAATTAACCTTTATATTTTAGACTCGAAACCACGCACATCGTTTAACACTTATAATTCTCCAAAAGCTGATATACTTCCTGCTCGATTCTAAGTATGTCTTCCACCGATGGATTTTCCATCCACTGATGTTCTTTTATGGCATATTCAATCATCTCAATGATATCTAAATACCCAATTTCTTTATTTAAGAATTTTGCAACTGCTTTCTCATTTGCCGCATTAAATACAGTTGGCATACTTCCGCCTTTTCTTCCAACTTCATAAGCCAACTTTAATCCACGGAATGTTTCCATATCCGGTTCCATAAAATCAAGTTTTGCTAACTTATAGAAATTAAGACGTTCTCCCGGCAAATCTCTTCTTTCCGGATAATACAATGCATACTGTATTGGAAGTCGCATATCCGGAGTTCCAAGCTGTGCAATTACAGCTCCATCCTCATATTCTACCATGGAATGAATAACGCTTTGTGGCTGGATTACAACCTCAATGGTATCAATATCTACATCAAACAACCATTTTGCTTCCATAACTTCAAGGCCTTTATTGACCATAGTTGACGAATCAATGGTAATTTTTCTTCCCATTTCCCAATTTGGATGTTTTAATGCGTCTTCCACCTGAATATTTACAAGTTCCTCCCGCTTCTTTCCTCTGAAAGGTCCACCGGAGGCTGTAAGAAGGATACGACTAATTTTATTACCGTGTTCTCCGTTTAATGACTGGAAAATTGCTGAATGTTCACTGTCTACCGGTAATAACTTCACTCCATATTCTTTCACCAAAGGCATAATAATATGTCCGGCACACACTAAAGTTTCTTTATTTGCCAAAGCAATGTCCTTGCCGGCTTTAATTGCCTCAACCGTAGGAAGAATACCAATCATTCCAACTACTGCCGCAACTACAATTTCCACTTCTTTTTCCGTAGCACAGGCAATCATACCATCCATGCCTGACAATACAGTAACTTCACTTGTATTTACTCGTTTCTTTAATTCTTCTGCTTTTTTCTCATCCCAGACAGAAACCATTTTCGGATGGAATTCCTTGATTTGTTGTTCCATCAGGTCAATATTACTTCCTGCCACCAATGCAACGACTTCTAAATCCTTATTATTTCTTACAACATCTAAAGTCTGAGTTCCAATAGAACCTGTGGAACCTAAAATTGCAATTTTCTTCATTTTAATCCCATCCTTTGCTGATTTTAATTATCATACATAATACATGCTTTCCCTATGTTTCGCAATATCATCATTATAAAAATGTGAAAAAGATATATGCCAAAGGTGCCGTAAATAAGATACTGTCAAAACGATCCATGATACCGCCATGACCTGGTATCAAATGTCCATAATCCTTAATATCATAATTTCTCTTAATTGCAGATGCTGTCAAATCACCAATTTGTGAACAAATTGCTCCAAGTCCTCCTACAACGGTAAATAATGCAATACTACATCCCTGTGCAGCCAATTCATCTTTAAAAATGTATGCATAAACTCCTGCAAGAATTGCAGCACCAATCACACCACCGGAACAACCTTCTATAGTTTTCTTTGGACTTAATTTACTTGGCAATTTATGCTTTCCAATCAGTTTTCCTACACAATAGGCACATGTATCGGATCCCCATGCTGATAAAAATACAATCCAAACAAGATAAAATCCGCCATTCATGACTCTTACCTGATACATAGAGGATAACATCATAGTGACATAGATTATACCGGTAACGCTCATTGCGATATCTTTAAACACAAATTTAGGATATGCAATCACGTAAGTTGCCATAAACAATAACATTACAGCAAAGATAAATACTTGCACATATTGTGTTTTCTCAAAAAATAAAAGACACTCATATGCAATAGTTGCTCCATATCCTAAAAAACCAAGTGCACTTTTCTCTACTTTAATGACACGATATAATTCAAACTGACCAATCAAAGAAAGGACAGCAACCACGCCGAGTAACACATTTCCACCAGCCCAAATGGCTGCAATAGCAAAAGCTACAAGAAATATTCCACTAATCAAACGTTCTCCAAACATAATTTCTCCCTACTTCACTCCACCGAATCTACGGTCTCTATTTGCATAATAATCAATTGCTTCCTGTAAATGCTTTTTATTGAAATCCGGCCATAATACATCTGTAAAATAAAACTCTGCATATGCCATCTGCCAAAGCATAAAATTCGATAATCTTTGTTCCCCACTGGTACGAATCATTAAATCCGGTGCAGGTATTCCCTTTGTATCTAAATAATTTTCAAACATTTCTTCTGAAATATCTTCTTTAGATACAGTTCCATTTTGAATATCATCTACCATTTTTTTCATACCACGAACAATCTCATCACGACTACCATAATTTAATGCTACCGTAAAATTAAGACCTGTACATGTAGATGACTTTTCTTCCAATTCAATAATTTGGTTTTGCAATTCAGGTGCCAATCTGGAAATTTCACCAATTACACGCACCCTCATATTGTTTTTCGCACTTCTCTCTAAACAGTTACTCAAATACTTATGAAGCAACTTCATCAAAGCACCCACTTCTTCTTCTGAACGTTTCCAATTTTCTGTAGAAAAAGCATACACTGTCAAATATTTGATACCTAAATCCCACGCATCTTCACAAATCTGCTCAACAACTTTTGCCCCTTGTACATGACCTGCGTTTCTTGGCAAAAATCTCTTTTTTGCCCAACGTCCATTTCCATCTAAAATAATTGCCACATGCTGTGGCACTTTTTTTTCACCCATAACTTTTTCTCCTTAGATCTCTATTTTTATGACAGTATCAAAATAAACTGGCATGTATTTTTCCTGTTGTGCATTAAAAACCTCACACAATACATACCAGACAACTGTCAACACGCCACTTCCTATTATATGACGAAAAGGCGTACCCTGCCGCATGGTCGCTCCCACTTGGCAAAATACGCCTATTAAATCATAAGCCTAAATCGTCATAATTTCTTTTGACTTGTTATCAACCATGCTGTCAATTTCAGCAATATACTTATCTGTAAGCTTTTGAACCTTATCTTCCTGTCCCTTTGCTTCGTCATCTGAAAGCTCATTTGCCTTGTTCTGTTTCTTAATCGCATCATTAGCATCTCTACGAATGTTACGAACAGCAATCTTGGCATTTTCACCTTTTTTCTTAACATCTTTTACAAGCTCTTTACGTCTGTCTTCTGTTAACTCTGGGAATACCAAACGAATGATTTTTCCGTCATTGCTTGGTGTAAGTCCCAAATCAGAAACCATAATTGCCTTTTCAATTTCTTTGATAAGACTTGCTTCCCAAGGCTGAATCTGAATTACTCTAGCCTCTGGTACTGAAATATTTGCAACAGACTGCAATGTAGATGGTGAACCATAATAATCTACTGTAATCTTGTCTAATACATGAGGATTAGCTCTTCCTGCTCTGATTGTAGCAAACTCCTCCTGTAAAGCATTGATTGATTTTTTCATTTTATCTTCATACTGATTCATTCGAATTCCTCCACTCTTTATTCATCCGGTTATAAAACTTAGCAATAGCAAGGATAACTAATTATACAGTTACCTTAGTGCCTTTAAATGTACCATTTACAGTATTTACAATACTATTCTCTTCATTTAATCCGAAAACTAACAATGGTACTTTATTTTCTAAACACATAATTGTAGCTGACAAATCAATAACCTGAAGTCTTTGATCTAAAACTTCCTGCATAGAGATTTCATCGTATTTCTTTGCATTTGGATTTGTCTTAGGATCGCTATCGTAAACTCCGTCAATGGCTTTTGCAAGCAAGATTACATCTGCTTCCATCTCAATTGCACGTAGAGCTACACCTGTATCTGTTGAGAAATATGGATGTCCAGTACCACCTGCAAAGAACACTACCATTCCTTTTTCGAAGTATTTATTTGCACGATCTTTTGAGAACTGCTTTGTCATAGTTCCACATTCAAATGGTGTAAGAACATTTGTCTTCATACCAACAGAGCGGAAAATCTCAGAAACATAAATACAGTTCATAACGGTTGCCAACATTCCAATCTGGTCAGCCTTCGTACGGTCAATATTCTCGCTTGTTCTACCACGCCAGAAATTACCTCCACCAATAACAACTCCAACTTCTATACCAGCATCAACCAACTGTTTTACCTGCTTTGCAACGCCAACACATGTTGCCTCATCAAAACCGGTCTTCTTGTCACCTGCTAATGCTTCACCACTTAACTTGAGTAAAACTCTTTTGTATTTTTTATCCATTTTATTATTCTCCATCAAAGAAATTATCAATATCAACGTCAGAGTATGACAACTTACAGTATCCATCAACTACTGCACCGTTGTTAATCTGAATTGATTTTGCTGTAATATTACCTTTTACAATTGCTGTTGACTCAACAACTACAGAGCCCTGTACATCAATTTCACCCTTAACAGCTCCGGAAATAGTAGCAGAACTAGCGCTTACATCACCAATAACGATTGTACCTACGCCGATTTGAACATCTCCTCTACTAGTGATACCTCCATCTAATCTTGGAGTGCATACAACAACATCAGCAGCATTTAATTTTCCACTTACACTACCGTTGATTACTAACTTACCAAGACATTCAACATCACCTGTAATTGAACCGTTGATTTCCAAACCACCGTCTGAACTGATTGATCCGTTAATAACTGTTCCTTTTGTAATAATCGTTACTTCTGATGATGGTTCTACGCCTTCTAATCTTGTTTCCATAATTCCTACTTCCTTTTCCTCATTATTATCAATAATTTCTGTAGTTTCTTCTACTGCATCCAATTCAACTTCTTCTGTTACATCCTCTTCAACAATATCTTCAGTCTGTTCTTCCATTACAACATCTTCCTGAGTCTCTTCTGCTACTACTTCCTCAGCAAACTCTTCTGCCTCTTCAGCTTCTTCTGCCACAACTTCTTCCACTGTTTCTTCTGCTACAACATCCTCAACCAGCTCTTCCACTGCTTCTTCAGTTTCTTCTGCTGCAACTTCTTCCACTAGCTCTTCTACTGTTTCCTCAGTTTCTTCTGCTGCAACTTCCTCAACCGGCTCTTCTACTGCTTCTTCAGTTTCTTCCATTGCAACTTCTTCCACTAGCTCTTCTACTGTTTCCTCAGCTTCTTCTGCTACATCTTCTACTACTGATTCTTCTACTGTTTCCTCAGCTTCTGCTGCTGCAACTTCTTCCACTAACTCTTCTACTGCTTCTTCAGTTTCTTCTGCTGCAACTTCTTCCACTGGCTCTTCTACTGCTTCCTCAGTTTCTTCTGCTGCAACTTCTTCCACTGGCTCTTCTACTGTTTCCTCAGCTTCTTCTGCTACAACTTCTTCCACTAACTCTTCTACTGCTTCTTCAGTTTCTTCTGCTGCAACTTCTTCAACTGATTCTTCTACTGCCACATCTCCAACAGCTTCTTCAATGTCATCTAACGCATCGAAATCAACCATTGATATATCAGCAATCAGATCATCTTCTGCTTCTTCCTCATCTTCAGCTTCTACAGAACTACTAATTGCATCTGATAAAAACATGTCAAGAGCATCTAAAATAGAATCACTTTCCTCTGATGTAGTGTTTTCTTCCATATTGTCAATTGCTTCTACAGACTCTGTTTCCTCAATAACTGGCAAATCTTCCACATCATGTGACTCATTAGAAAGATTATCTAAATCTAAAGTTTCCTGATGAAATTCTTCCACTTCAGAAACTAACTCGCTTATGTCCTCTACATTTTCAGAAGAATTCTCTGCTACGGAAATTCCTTCTTTTTCCTCGCCGAAATCTTCATCCAATTCATCATCTAATCCAAAAAAATCTTCATCTGGCAAAAGTTCATTTACCGCCTGTGAAATATCTTCTCTTAAATCTTTAAAAAAACCCATCCACATTCCTCCTGACTTTATTCCCCAACGTCTTCAGCCTTAATATGTTGAACCAAAGGTGTTGTATCGTTGATTGGTAACATTGTTACATGTTTCTTCTTTAGTTTATTAATAATTTTAGGCAATGTCTTCACTGTCTGTTCTTTTCCTGCACAATCATGCATCAATACAACAGAATTTGTGAATATATTTACATTAGACATTACGTTATTAATCATTTCATTATCTGTCAAATTCTGACCTGTAGCATCTCCATTAATCGTATTCCAATCAAAATAAACGTAACCGGCTCTATTTGCATAACGAATAAAATCTGTCATATCACCTGCACTTACAGTATTGCTACTTCCGCCAGGGAAACGAATAAAATGTGTTCTCTCACCAGTTACTGTATACAACAAATCGCTAAGACTATTCATGTCTTTCGCAAAAGCTTTCACCGATTTATAAATCTTTGCATACTGATGACTGTACGAATGCATCGCCAAAGTATGACCTTCATCCACAATTCTCTTATACATATCAAGAGAATGTTCATCTGTATGTCCAATTACAAAAAATGTTGCTTTCACATCATTTTCTTTTAATATGTCTAAAATCTGTTCTGTATTTTGACTTGGTCCATCATCAAATGTTAAATACACCTTTTTTCCTTCAATCAATGTTTGATCCTCAACCTCAGGTATATTTGTCGGAACAGGATCCGTACTTTCAACCTCTGCAGCTAAGGCTTTGCCATCTACTTTTTCTTCTTTTTCTACTTTTTCTTCTTTCTCATCTTCCAATTTCTTCATCTTAGCATATTGCATCTCGTTCGTTTTTAAAAAATCATTGTATCTTTTTTCAAAGCGAGCCAATCTAATCCACAATGCAACACACAAAATCGAAGGCAACAAAAGAAAAATGATAATAGTTGCAACAATCATCTTTTTAAGACGCTGTACACGTTTTTTTCGTGCAATCATCTCTGCTTTCTTTGCCGCATTCTTATCATTACTCATAATACCATCCCTTCATTTACCATCTTTTTTTCATTTTAACAATTCTTACATAATTATTATGTTTTTTTAAAACGCACACGTTCAATTATAATATACTTGTTATAAAAAATCAATAAAAACACAATGAAAATAGAGAGATATCATACACTCGCATGATACCTCCCTATACTTCAAAAAAACACAAACGGTTAAACTTTCTTATTTGTAAAATGTGTATCGTAACGTTTCACAAAAAGCTTTCATTATTTCAACTGAGCTGCAACTTCTGCTGCAAAGTCAGTCTCAACCTTTTCAATTCCTTCTCCTGTTTCAAAACGAACAAACTTCTTGATTTCTAATGAAATTCCTTCTGCTTTTGCTACGCTATCAACGTACTGCTTAACGCTCTGCTTTCCATCTTCAGCTTTAACGTAAACCTGATCTAACAAGCAGATTTCCTTTAATTCTTTCTTGATACGTCCCATTACCATACCATCGATAATCTTCTCAGGAGCATCTGGCTTTTCTTTCTGAGCCTGAGCCTTTAAGATTTCTTTTTCATGCTCGATGTAGCTCTGATCTACTTCAGCATCGCTTGTGTACTTAGGATTCAAAGCAGCAACCTGCATAGCAACGTTCTTTAAGCACTCTTTTACTGCTGCACTGTTTGCATCAGTCTTTGCCTGAACAAGAACACCAATCTTTCCACCTGCATGGATGTAGCTTTCTACGATACCATCTGTAGCTTCGATCTTGTCAAATCTACGAATAGTCATGTTCTCACCGATAACAGCGATCATGCTAGCAAGATTTTCGTTTACTGTCTTAGACGAATCTTCAATCCATGGTTCAGCAAGGAATGTCTCAACATCTTTTGCAGATGAAGCAGCAACCTGTGCAGCAACCTGTGAAACGTATGTCTGGAATTTTTCGTTCTTAGCAACAAAGTCTGTTTCACTGTTTACTTCTACGATAGCAGCTGTCTTTCCATCAGCACTAAGGTTAGTAGCAACCATACCTTCAGCAGCAACACGACCAGCTTTCTTAGCTGCCTTAGCTAAACCGTTCTCTCTTAAGAACTCAATAGCCTTATCCATATCTCCATCTGTCTTTGTAAGAGCTTTCTTACAATCCATCATTCCTGCACCAGAAATCTCTCTCAACTCTTTTACCATACTTGCTGTAATAGCCATTGTAATATACCTCCATTATATTATATTCATTCACGAAAATGGAATGCTCACTGAGCATCCCATCGTCTTACATTTTATTATTCTGCATCAGAAGCTTCTTCAGCTGCTTCTAACTGCTCTCCCTGATTTGCTTCAATAACAGCATCTGCCATCTTAGCAACGATAAGCTTAACTGCTCTGATAGCATCATCATTACCAGGAATTACGTAATCCAATTCTTCTGGATCACAGTTTGTATCAGCGATACCGATCAAAGGAATTCCTAGTGTGTGAGCTTCCTGTACACAAATCTTTTCCTTCTTAGGATCTACTACAAAAATAGCATCTGGGATCTTCTTCATATCCTTGATACCGCCAAGGTTCTTCTCAAGTTTATCCCATTCTTTCTTTAACTGGATAACTTCTTTCTTAGGAAGAACATCAAATGTTCCATCCTGAGACATTTCTTCGATTTTCTTTAACTTAGCAATTCTTCCCTTGATAGTCTCGAAGTTTGTAAGCATACCTCCAAGCCATCTTTCATTTACATAATACATTCCGCAACGCTCTGCTTCACTCTTAACTGAGTCCTGAGCCTGCTTCTTTGTTCCAACAAAAAGAACTGTACCACCTTCAGCAACAACATCTTTGATTGCGTTGTATGCTTCATCAACTTTACCTACAGATTTCTGTAAGTCGATGATGTAGATACCATTTCTCTCTGTGTAGATGTATGGAGCCATCTTAGGGTTCCATCTTCTTGTCTGATGTCCAAAATGAACACCTGCCTCAAGTAACTGTTTCATTGAAATAACGCTCATAATATACCTCCATTGGTTGTTTTCTTCCGCAAAGATCTACTCTTCCTTTCACCTTTCGGCACCAAAAGAAAAATCACTTTGCGTGCAATTTCTCATACTGCACCATTTTAACACAATATTATTTTCATTGCAAGACTTTTTTATGCATTTCTTAATCCAACTAAACAAAATCCATCCAACGCGTAGTTACTTATAACCAATGCGTAAGATGGATTTTTTATTCTAGTTCGTAATAATTTCCGCAATCTGTTGGTAAGTTGCACCTACCGGAATTCTATAAACGCCTACTCTGATACTTGAACCGTATCCATTATCACAAATATACTTATCAAATGCTTCAGCATCATCAACAACATCTAAACTTTGTAATGTACTGGCAATCTGTCTTGAAACCATTCCAGAACGTATTGACAATGTAACATAAGACGTATTGTTTTTCTTTGGCTTTTCTGTTGCTGGTACTTTTGTAGCCGGCTGTTTTGTACTTTCCGCAGGTTTCTTCGTTGCTTCCGGCTGTTTCGTAACACTTTCCGTCGGATTTAATGTTTCAACTACCTTTTCAACCGTTGCTTTTGGAGAACTACTTTCCGCGATAGGAGAAGCTGCTTCTTGTTCCTTCTTTTCAAGAACTGACATTGCATCTTCCTTCTCTACCATTCCTAATTCTAATGCTTTTTTCTTAATTTCATCATCTGACATATTTTTATTTTCCGATGTAGACACCAAGGAAACAGAAGACGCCAAAATCATCCCAAGTCCTACACCTAACATAACTTCTCTAACCTTCATCTTCTTATCTTGCTCCTTGATATAAATCTATAACTAACTTCACTTCGCCCTGTCCTCTACCAAGTACTTTTGCAATTTCCATAATGCTCTTTCCCTCATTATACAAATCTAAAATCACTTGGTTTTGATTGTCATCATTCGAAGTTGTATTATTTTCCACTTCTGTTTGTTCATCATTGATGGAAGCCAATTCTTCCTTATTTGCCTCAACTTCCTGCTCAAGCGATGTCATCTGTGTCACTACTTTTGGCGCAACACTGACATTTTCCTCAATTGATAAACTTTCTTCTTCCTTATCTTCCTCAACCAACATCCCATGTTGTGCCAAATCAATCTTCTGGCGTTCTCTCTCTTTTTCTTTTCTAAGCTGCTTTTCCAATTCTTTTTGGATTCTCTTGTGCTGTATCATCTTCTGTTTTTCAAGTTCCTTATTTGCAAGTTCTTCCAATACAACTTTAGACTTATTGATTTCCTGAACAAATTCCTTCATCTCTTCTTCTTTTGCATTTAACATATCATACAAAAATACGACTTCTTTGTGATTTTGTTCGATTTTATCAATAAGTTGTTCTGAGAAATCATTTACAGCCATAATTTTCTCATTTGAAATATGCGCCAACTGCTCATCGGCTTTTTCCACCAACTCAGTTGCCTGTCCATCTAAAATTTCTGACATACGATCTTTAATCGCATCTTCATTTTCTCTCAAAATACGACGAACAAATTGTTCATCAACTGCTTCTTTACCATCCTCAAAGGTATTACCAGCATGTCTGTCTGTGATTATAATGCTAAGAAAAATAACTATCAATCCAATACCAAGCATCAATAACTGTATTTGCATATCTTTTCTCCTTTAAATCTTAATGTCAAAGTTTTCACGCTGCTCAGCGTTATTTTTCCCCTTATTATCCTGCTTTTTCTTTTTTTTGCCGGACTTTTTCTGTCCCTTCCCCTTTTCTTTTGCATCATATTGGTATTTGGCTTTTTCTCCTTTTACCATACGAACAACTGATTCAGATTCCTCTTTTATATGTTCTCCAAATTGCATAGCTGCGCTATCATGTGCATGTTGAAGTCTATTCTGCTCACTAACATGTTGTTGGGATGCCTCTTGCGATCTTGGTGCAATTGAAATTAAATCAATCGGTCTAATAGGCATAATGACACCTTCCTTCTAAGCAGTCATAACCTTAATCGCTGCTTTATCCTTAACAAACTTTACTCTGGACATCTTCTTTTTCACGAAATAATTTGCATTATTAATCGTGACTTTAACTCCAGGATAAGCATCTTGGGAAATCGTAATCTTTCCCTGGTTATGTCTCTCCATTTCCTCTCGCAGTTCATCTGTTCGTTCTTTTGCATTTTCAATATTTTCACGCAAAATCTCAACACTTTTCTTTGCAACCTGATAAGCTTTCAAACGATCTTCCGGAAGCTTTTCTCCTTTTTTTATCTTACTTCCATACATACCAATGGTCTTACTAAACTTTTCGATTTCTTCATTCATTGAATCGATTTGTTTTTCAAGAGACTGATATTCCTCCAATAACGCAGGATCCATTCCAATCTCCAATATAGTCTTAGTTCCCATTTCAGAGCCAGCTTCCTTCATGGATATATTTCCTTCTGAATGAATATTTCCTCCAATGATAAGTCCTCGTTTACCTGTTGATATTACATCACCTTTTGCACTGACATCACTATGCATAATCGCATCCGTTTTGACATCACCACCTGCAAACACTTCGGAATTTTCAATAAATTTCGTAACAATATCCATTTCAGAACGGAGTACACCACGATTCATTCCCTGAATTCCTCGCTTTAGAATAATCTGTCCACCAGCGATTAATGTTGCCCCTTCTACAACACCATCTACAATAATATCACCTTTTGCTTCAATTTTAAAGCCTGTAATTACATTTCCTTTCACATGAACATTTCCTTCATATGAAACATCACCTGTAGATGTTCCTACGTCAGCCGGAACTTCGTATGTATTGGACACAAAAACTTTTTCTCCTGTAAGCTGCACATGCCCATCCACATCACTATACATCTTTAAACCACTCTCTGACAAGTGAATATTATTACCATGTTGTAATTTTTTTACGATAACCTTTCTAGGTTTTATATCTTTTCCATATATGTCTGTACCTGGTTTCCCCTTGACTGCCGGTTTCAAAGTAGCAAGCAGGGCACCTGCTTCTATATGATTCATATTATCCACCCTATGAAAATCAACAGAACCATCCTCATTAATCTTTGGCACAGATTTTTTATCTACTTCAAAATGATATGTAATAACTGCATCTCTTCCTTGTATGGGTTTTTTCGCTTTTGCAATCACAAAATCCGTGCAAAATTGTCTCGCTTTCAAATAAATATCAATATTTCTCTCAACTACACCAAATCTTATTCCATGATGTTCTAATTCGCCCAAAATATCTTCACGAGTCATTAGTTTCCCTTTGCTTGATGGTGGATAAAACCGCGCAATAGCTTTTGTCTTATCTGGGCTAACTGTCAATTCCATGCATTCATTTTCAGGAAGTCTTTCTTCATTTACCAGTAAATGTTCCACCGGGGTATCTTCCATCTCTTCTATTACTTTATTTAATGACGTTACATTAATATCAATCTTAATGCGTTTCAAATAATAGAGTATATCATTAATATCGATTTTTTCTCCCCCTTCCACTGGTGGAAATAGTTTTACAAATGTTCCTCCATCCTTGTGCACAATCTGAAAAAAGCCATTTTTATATCGCATAACGGTCCCCCACTCCCTATCGGATTTCTACCATACCATCTCCATATTACTTCCAAGCTTTTGTCTCATTTTTTGAAGTGCTTTCGTATGTAACTGTGAAACTCGAGATTCTGATACTTCCAAAATGTGACTAATTTCTTTCAGTGTTAAATCTTCGTAGTAGTAAAGAGTAATCACCTTACGTTCGTTTTCAGTAAGCTGTTGCAATGTTTCAAGCAAAATCTGCTTCATTTCTTCCTTTTCCATGACTCTCTCCGGCTGTTCAAACTGAGAATTTGACAACGTATCCATACGAACCTCAGCGCCCTGTTCAAGAAATTCATCTAAAGAAATTAAATTTGTTACTTTTGTCTGATTTTGCCAGTTTACCAACTCTTCCGTAGTAATTCCAATTTCAGCTGCAATCTCTTCTTCTGTCCCACTACGTCCTTTTTCTAATTCAAGCTTCTGATAAGCCTGATCAATTTTCTTTTGCTTTTGTCTTAATGTTCTAGGAATCCAGTCCATCTTTCGTATCTGATCTAAAATTGCGCCACGAATACGTAAACTGGCATAAGTTTCAAACTTAACGCCTTTCATTAAATCAAATTTATCAATCGCATCGATCAAACCAAAGGTTCCATACCCAACTAAATCATCATACTCCACAGTGTAACCTAAATACATTCCAAGTCTTCCTGCAACAATTTTTACTAAATTTGCATATTCAATAATAATTTGTTCTCTTAATTGTGGAGAATGACTTTTTCCATATTCTTCCCATAATTTATTCTTACTTTCTTCGTTCATATAGTTCCTCCCAAGACGCCTCTATCTTTTCTTTATTACTCCTGATCATCGTCTTCCCTCTCGTCGCTATCCTCATCATATTCTTCTTCCTCTTCTTCATCTTCCCCTTCCTGAATCTTTCGAAGTCTTTCTGCTTCTAAAAATTCTACTCTTCTAATTTTTTCCATTTCCATTATCTGCTGTTCATGCATAATATTTATGATTACTTGTTGTGATTTAATGCCAATAAATGTAAAAATCAACAACACAAGTAATAATGTTTCCAAACTATAAGTAACATCATACCCTCTCATAATACATATCAAACATGTAATTGCCCCGGCTAAAAGTGCTACACCAGCAGGAATATATCTAATTTTCACTTTTGCACTCCTCTTCTTTCTGTCTACTAAATAACTTTAGGTTCCTTTCCAACCCTCTTAATCAACAATTCCCCCGTCTCCGGGTAAAACTCTATAGTTCGACCATAAGAATCCCCCGTATCTTCTGCTACTATTCGAATATTCAGACTTCTAAGTTTTTCTTTTGTCGCTTCAACATTTCTTTTTCCAACACATAATAAAGAATTCTCACTAGACATTGCAAACATCTGTGCTCCCCCTGCTATTTTTGCAACTAAACGTGATTTTGGCACACCCATTTTTGCCAGCATTTCTATCAAAGCATCAATTCCGGTATCTGCAAATTTTGCCACGTTTTCATTGCATCTAATCTGAGTACTATCAGGTAACATCACATGTGCCATTCCAGCTATTTTGGTGGATTTATCATACAACACAATACCAACACACGACCCCAAACCTAGCGTCGTGATTGCATCCGGTGCAGTACAGACATTCATATCCGCCATTCCCACACGAATCATTTTTCCCATGAAAATCACCTATATTCCCAGGGAAGTAAGTATTCTTCCATAGGACTCCTCGGTAGGAATCAAAATAAAGAATCCATTCACAGAGTACTCAGCCTGATTAAACTCGGATTCTATCAATAACGCCTTATCACCCAATGCTCCAAACGCAATCGCAGGTACACTTAAAATTGCACCAGCCATATCAATTGCCATATACGGAACAGATTCGGTAATACTTAAATGAGTCAACGTAGAAAGGGATGATAAATATGCTCCCGCAATAATATTTCCAATCTCCTTTAACGCAGACAATTCCATTTCATCAAATGCTTCATCATTTGACAATTCTTTCCCCATCAATTTGTTTACAACATGGCGAGCAGCTGTCTGCTCCATCATAAACATCATCATGCCTTCGATATCTTCACTTAAATTCAATAGTATACCAACTACAAGCTGCTCAGCAGATCCAACGACCTCAGCCAATGCTGGAAAATCCAAAAGTTCAACTTTAGGAACCGTCATATCTATCTTTGAGTTTATAAGCTGGGACAATGCTGTAGTAGCATTGCCCGCACCTATATTACCCACTTCTCGCAGAATGTCGTATCGCATACTATTTAAATCGTTCAATTCTTCAAAACTCTTCTGCTCAGGCATCCTCTCACCTCTTACTTTTACGCATTCTCTTTCTCTTTTTCAACAATTACTCCCGCAATATTCATAAGAGAAATCAATCCACCCGCATGTTTTCCAACTCCAAATACATACGCAGCTTTTTCATCATTTTCATTATAACTTGGCTTATCAATCTCATCTTCTGTAAGGTTTACAACTTCTTTTACTTCATCTACGATAATACCAATCGTTGCCTGAGCTTCCAATTTAATGATAATAATACGTGTTGCATTTGTAATCTCATCCGGATCAATTCCAAATTTCAAACGTAAACTCATAACCGGAATAATTTCACCACGAAGGTTGATTACTCCTTTAAAATATGACTGAGCTTTTGGAACTCTCGTAATACTCTGCATACGTACAATATTGTCAACATACTGAATATCAATTCCATATTGCTCTGTACCTAATTTTACAACAATGTACTGTTTCCCCTCAGAAACCACCGCTGTATTTAATTCATTCTCTTTTGCTTCCATGTGATTACCCCCTTATACCAAAGTATTAGCATCAATAATAAGTGCAACTTCACCATCACCAAGAATTGTTGCCCCACTAATAATCTTATTATTATTGATGTATTTACCAATGGATTTAATAACGATTTCCTGTTGACCTATCAAATTATCTACAACCAAACCTGCAAGTTTCTCACCTTTAGCAACAATAACAACTGTCAAACTTTCTGGTACTTCCTCTCTTGGCTGTACATCCAAAATACTGTCTAAACGAATCAATGGAATAACCGTTCCACGAAGGTTAATCACTTCTCGTCCCTGTACATACTTCACATCTGTACATGGAATATCTTCAATCGTCTGAATACTTCCCAAAGGAATCGCATATTTCTCATCACCAAGTTCAACCATAAGTGCTGTTATAATAGCAAGTGTCAATGGAAGGCGAATAGTAAATGTACTACCTTCTCCTCTTACTGTCTTACATTCAATATCACCGCCAAGACCTTCAATCTTACTCTTAACAACGTCAAGACCAACTCCTCGACCTGATACGTCAGTAACTTTATCTGCAGTAGAGAAACTTGGTTTAAACAACAATGAAATCAAATCATTGTCAGTCATAGTTTCAGCCTGCTCATCGGTGATAACACCTTTCTCAATAGCTTTATTCTTAACTTTTTCGAGATCAATACCGGCACCATCATCACGAACTTCAATAACTACGTTATTACCATCCTGATAAGCATCTAAGAAAATAGATCCTACCTCAGGCTTACCAGCTTTAATACGGTCTTCATTACTTTCCAAACCATGGTCAGCAGAATTACGAAGTAAATGCATTAAAGGATCGCCGATTTCATCGATAACGGTACGGTCAAGTTCAGTCTCCTCACCAGTCATGTACAATTCCATCTTTTTGTCTAATTTCTTAGTCAAATCACGAATCATACGTGGGAATTTATTAACAACTGATTCAATAGGCATCATTCGAACTTTCATAACGGACTCATGCAAGTTTGTAGTAACACGTTCCAAATATTCAATCTGCTCATTGAAACTATTATTACTCTTACTTTCTTCCCCGCCGGCATTTAACGATACTAATCCGTTTTTCGCAATAATCAACTCACTAACCAAGTTCATAAGTACATCTAATTTTTCAATATCTACACGTACTGAACGGTTAACAACAGGTTTTGAAGCTGCTTTCTTATCTGCTGCATTGGCTTTTTTACTTGCTGGAGCTGTTGCAGTAGCTGTAGCACTTGATGCACCTGTTTCTTTTCCAGTCTTTGGTGTATCTGCTGGTGAAGATTTTTCTTCTGTCTTTCCTCCTTGATTGCCAGTTAAATCAAATGGTCGAACAATTGCCTTTGCAATCTCAGAAATAGCTAAAATTGCATTTTTAACTACATCTGCAGATTCCTTTGTAATAATAAGCACTGAAAAATCCTGTTCAAATCTTTCATCTTCAATATCCTGTACGTCAGGAACAGATTTAATAACATCACCAATATCCTCAAGTGCTTTAAATACCAAGAATGCTCTTGCAGCCTTTAAGATACAGCTTTCCTCCACAACTACACGGATTTCATAAACATTTTGTTCTTCGCTCTTTGCTTTTTCAATTGCATGTTGTTCAAAATCAGCAATCTTCATATTTGCAAAAACAGATTCACCCATGTCTTCATCCGATGCAGCCGGTGCAACACTCGCTGTCTCTGCCTTTTTATCTGGAGCAGCAGAACCACCACCATTTAAGAATGCATTTAAATCATTAATCACATCCTCATTGTCTTCCTCGCCCTCATCGCCAGAACTGACAACACTATCCAAATAGTTTTCCAAAGCATCCAATCCTCTAAATAATACGTCTACCATAGGTGCTGTTACTTTGAATTTTCCATTTCTAATTTCTGAGAACACATTTTCCATATCATGTGTCAATCTCTGCATTCTCTTGAACCCCATAGTACCTGCCATACCTTTAAGAGAATGTGCCGCACGGAAAATTTCATTGATTGTATCTGTATTCTCCGGTTCTTTTTCTAACACCAATAACTGCTCATTCAAGTTTTGTAAATGTTCTTTTGTTTCGTCGATAAAAATCTCTAAATACTGACTTACATCCATCTTATTGCACCCCCACATGTTTTCCAATCGCATCCGCTACACAATCTAACGGAACAACCTCATCAGCCAACCCACTCTCGTAAAACACTTTTGGCATTCCGTACACCGTACATGTTTCTGCAGTTTGCGTTATGGAATATATTTTGTTTTTAACGTTAAGTTTTGTAATACCCTTCGTGCCATCTCCACCCATTCCAGTTAAAACAACACACACTATTTCTCCAAAATCACTTCCTACCAATGACTCATACATAATATCAGCACATGGTCTTAATCCATTTCT
>LXOW01274159.1_pt1 | contig 37782 bp, 22 predicted proteins | sample 1368591 | NCBI WGS metagenome assembly LXOW01 (sample SAMN04884650, study PRJNA319009) | bovine gut metagenome | isolation source: Cow rumen | host: Bos taurus | place: Italy: Legnaro (PD) | collected 2014-07-09
GTGGCCTTGAACTTGTTGGTACCGGACTTGGTGATGGCGTTCACACCGCCGCCGATGAAGTTCGTCTGCCGCACGTCGAAGGGGGCGACGACCACCTGGACTTCCTCGATGGCGTCCATCGAAACGGGGTTGCCGCCGCCGGGGAGGTTGTCGCTCAGACCGAAGTTGTTGTTGAAGTTTGCACCGTCGATGGTGAAGTTGGTCATACGGCCGTCACCACCCGCGATACCCATACCGCCCGAAGAATAGGGGGAGAGTTTGGCGATGTCGGTGATGCTGCGGCTGACCGTCGGCAGGTCCCGCATCATCTGCTGGGAGATGTTGGTGGCCGCACCGGTCTTCTCCGTGGAGAACTTGGTGGAGGAAGCCACGACCACGACCTCGTCGAGTTTCTGCGTTGCGGTAGGCATCAGCGCATTCTGCTCGGTGGTTTCACCCAGGTACAGGGTCATATCCTTCACCAGCACGGTCTGGTTGCCGATCATGGAGAAGGTCACCTCATAGGGACCGCCCGGACGCATACCCTGGATGGAGTAACGTCCTTCTCCATTGGTCACACCGTAGTACTGGGAACCGGAAGGGACGTGTACGGCGATCACGGCGGCGCCCGGAAGGGCTTCTCCGTTCTCGTCCACTACCTTTCCGGCAAGTGCGGATGTCGTGATCTGCGCATAGGCAGACACGGCAAAAACTGCTGCCGCGAGGCACGACAACAGGATCTTGAAGAATTTTTTCATAAAACGTTTATAGGGTTGAACAGTTTTTTCCGTTCTTATTGCGGCACAAATTTAATGCTAAAATCAGAGATTTTCAATAGCATCAGAAATATTTGTTCTCCTGTCTGTGCAGGGCGATGAAAATGAAAATCAGCAGAGTGAACGCGAGCAGCGAAGAACCGCCATAACTCATTAACGGAAGCGTGATTCCGATGACGGGGACGAGCCCTACCGTCATTCCCACATTGATGAGCAGATGCATCGCCAGCAAACCCGCCACGCAATAGCCGTAAATCCGCGTAAAAGCCTCCCGGCTCTCGTCCGCATCCACGATGATGCGGCCGATCAGAAACGCATAGAGGAGCAGCACCACCAGGCAGCCGGCAAAGCCCCATTCCTCCCCCACCGTGCAGAAAATGAAATCCGTCGTCTGCTCCGGGACGAAGCCGTAGGCGGTCTGCGTGCCGTGCAGGAAGCCCTTGCCGAACAGTCCGCCGGAGCCGATGGCGATCATCGACTGCCGCACGTTATAACCGGCGCCGGAAGGATCGTCGCGAAGTCCCAGCACCACCTCGATGCGGTTGCGCTGGTAGTCGCGCAGCAGATGGTTGAAGACGATGTTCGTCGAAAAGACCATGATCAGCCCCGCTACGCCCGCCATCAGCGAACGCAGCAGATAGCGGCGGCGCAGCCGCAAATGCCGGATCGGCCGCACATAAAACAGCAGGTACAGCAGCAGCGCGACCGCAATCAGCACGAAGGGAACCCAAGGCGGCGAAGCGAGCGTCAGCACGAACAGCGCAATGGCCATCCCGATGAAGAAGAGATACCAGCCGGACATCCCCTCGCGGTAGAGGGGCAGCAGGAAACCGGCATAGACCAGGGCGGAACCGGTTTCGTGCTCCAGTACGATGATGAGCATCGGCAGCCCCACCAGCAGCAAGACGCGCAGGAAATTGTTCCCCGACGAGAGGCGGAACCCCGCCTGGCTCATCACCATCGACAACAGCAGCGAGGTGGTGATTTTGGAGATTTCCGCCGGTTGGAAACTCACGGGGCCGACGGAAAACCAGGAATGGGAGCCCTTGTGCTCCGTCCCCAGGAAAATCACCGCCACCAGCAGCACCAGCACCACCATATAGGCCGGCGACGAAATTACCTCCCACAGCCGCGGGTTCACCGCAAACAGCACGACCATTCCCATCGCCAGGGCCACTCCGATCCACAGGAACTGCATCCCGCAGCGGTAATGCAGGTCAAACATCGAATCGGGCTCCGACGACTGGATCGAGGCATAGATATTCACCCAGCCGATAAGCACCAGCAGCAGCCAGGTCACCACCAGCGACCAGTCCACGGTCTTTCGGAGTCCTCTGTCCAGCGATTGCGTCATATCAATAACGGAAAAAGCGTTTACTTATCATTTCCTGTTCCAGGTTCTTCCGGTCCGGACGGATGCTCCCGTTGAGGTATTTTTCCACCATCAGCGTGGCGATCGGGCAGGCGTAGGACGCGCCGGCGCCGGCATTCTCCACATAGGCGGCCACGGCGATGCGCGGGTTGTCCCGGGGCGCGAAGCAGATGAACACCGAATGGTCTTCTCCGTGGGGATTCTGCGCCGTCCCCGTCTTGCCGCAGATATCCAGCCCGGGCACGCAGCCCCGTACGGCGGTGGCGCCCGAACCATAGCCGGCATTGACCGCCCGCCACATTCCCGGTATCACCTTCCGGAACTGCACCGTATCCACGAGGGTATAGTGCCGCTCGTGGAATTTCGGGTCGATGGAAATATCCTCCGAATCCTTGACGATATGCGGGATGCAGTACCAGCCGCGATTGGCAAGGATTGCCGCCAGATTGGCGATTTGCAGCGGCGTGGCGCCGATTTCCCCCTGTCCGATGGACAGCGACACGATGGTCGGGAAGCGCCAGTGGCCGCGGCCGTATCGGCGGTTGTAAAAGCCCGCGGAGGGGATGTTGCCCCCGAGTTCGGCGGGAAAATCGCTGCCCAGTTTCTGCCCGAAGCCGAAACTCATCACATACTGCCGCCAGGCGGTGAACGCGGTGGAGAGCGAATCGTAGCGCGGATTCTCCAGCACGTTCTTGAGCACGTGGCAGAAATAGGCGTTGCAGGACATCATGATGGCCTCGTCGAAGCCGATATTGTGCGGATGGTTGTGGCAGCCCAGGGTGTGTCCGGTGGCGTACTGGTATCCCTGGTTGCAGGTGTAGTGGTAATAGGGCTTCAGCACGCCCTCCTGGAGGCCGATCAGCCCGTTCACGATCTTGAAGACGGAGCCCGGCGGGTAGGAGGCCATCACCGTACGGTTGAACATCGGCTTGCCGGGATTGCGGGAGATTTCCTCGAAATGTTTGCCTACGTCGGAGAGGACGCTCACGTCGATGCAGGGACTGGAAACCATCGCCAGGATTTCGCCCGTAGCGGGCTCGATGGCCACGACACTCCCCTTCTTGCCCTGCATCAACTGCTGCCCGTACTGCTGGAGATGGGCGTCGATGGTGGTGACGACATCCTTGCCCGGAACGGCCATCTTGTCGTCCGCACCCCCGTTGTAGGCGGTCTGGACGCGGTTTCGTGCATCCCGCAGGTAGATGTGGTAGCCCTTTTCGCCGCGCAGGTCCTTTTCCCGCGCCGACTCCAGTCCCGTCTTGCCGTAGTAATCGCCGCTCTTGTATTCGCCGGGGTGCTTTTCCATATATTCCGGGCTGACCTCGGAGATGTAGCCGAGCAGGTTGCCGCCCGCGTTGAAGGGGTAGTCCCGGATCGTGCGCGTCTCCACCTTGAAGCCCGGGAAACGGTATTGCTCCTCCACGAAGCGCTGGTAGGGAATTTCCCCCAGTTGCTTGATCATCGGCACGCTCTGCCAGCCGATGCGGCGCAGGTTAGCCCGGTAGTAGCGCATCCGCTCGGTGATGAAGGCGACGCTGGTGTCCAGCACCTCGGCGAGCGCCAGGGTATCGAAGGGCTGCACCTCCTTGGGCGTCACCAGGAGGTCGTAGGTCATCTTGTTGCCCACCAGGATGGCGCCGTTGCGGTCATAGATGATGCCGCGCGGCGGGGCGACATACTGGCGCACCATCGCGTTGCGCACCGCGTCGCTCTTGTAGCGGCCGTCCATCACCTGGATATGGAAAATGCGGACCAGCAGCACGGCCACCAGCACGGCCAGGGCGACGAGCAGTTTATTTTTCCGGTCGAGCGTCATCACCTACTGCCTTTCCGGGGAGAACAGGTTGACGGTAAAGACCGAAAGCAGCGTACTGACGAGCGTCGATAGCAGCACGCGCAGGGTATTGAACCACAGGGGACGGGTGCCGGCGCCGTCGGCCCAGACATAGATGAGCAGGAACAGCAGCGTCGCGAGGAACACCGCCAGCATCATCGGCCAGAAGCCCAGCCGGCGGAAGGAAACGTCCTCTTCACGGTCGAAGAAATCCGCGCCGAAGAGCAGGCGCAGGATCCAGGTGCGGGCATAACCCACGGGCACCAGCGCACAGGCGGTCAGTCCCAGCATCCCGTCGGCGAAGAAATCGGTCAGGAAACCGGCGATGAACGCGACCACTACCGCATAGATGCCGCCGTGCCGCACCGGCAGGCACAGGATGGCGGCGGGCAGGAAGAAAATCACCACGTACTGCGAGAAATTGAAGAAATTCAGCAGCAGGATCTGCAGCACCAGCAGGAGGGTCAGGCGCAGGATATAGCCGGCATCGGTCATTTCTTTTCCTCCTTTTCTTCTTCGAGTTCAGCAATCTGGGCGCGCGAGGGATTCTCGACGATGGTGACATAGCGCAGCGACGAGAAGTCCTGCAGCAGTTCCACCGCCACGCTGTTCGTGGCACCGTCCTCCCGGGCGACGCCGCGGGTCACGGCGATGGGGATGTCCGGCGGGAACACGAAGGAGAAGCCGCTGGTATAGACCGTCTCCCCTTCCGGGATGTCCCTATGGGGCGGAACGCCTTTGAGATAGCCCCGGTGCGTGCTGACGCCGTCCCAGACCAGGGGCGCCACCAGGCCGTCCTTGCCCACGCGGGCGCTCACGCTAAGGAAACTGTTCATCAGCGTCAGCCCGTAGGAATAGCGCCGGCCCACCGCCTGCACGACCCCTACCACCCCCTGTTCGGAGATGATGCCGGAATGGGGATGCACCCCGTCGTCCGAGCCCTTGTCCAGGATGATGTAGTTGTGCAGGGAATTGCGGCTCATCTTCACGATGGTCGCGGGAATGTATTGGAAACGCCCCGACGGCGCGGTCAGGTGGGCCTGCTCCTCGTCCAGCCGGTCCTGCTCCTGATAGCGGCGCAGGGCTTCGCGGAGCGCAAAGTTCTCGGCGGCCAGTTGTTCGTTCTGCTCGCGCAGTTTGAAGTGGCCGCGGACGTTCTCCCCCGTCCGCCAGTTCATCGCCATGATGCGGTGGGAGAAACGGTTGATCCAGATGTTCTGGAGGGTGGCGCTGCGTGAAAGCAGCATCAAAGCGGCAATCTCCACCAAAAGGAAGACTGCCGCCGTCAGAATCAAGGTCCCTGTCTCCTTGCTCCGGGTCATCGGATGAGGAAGGAGAAGCGGTCGGTGTTCTTGAGCGCCTCACAGGCCCCGCGGCCCACGGCGTGCAAGGGATCGTTGGCCACGTGGAAGGGGATGTTGATCTTGTCCGTCAGGCGCTTCGCCAGGCCGCGCAGCAGGGCGCCGCCGCCGGAGAGATAGATACCCTCGCTGACGATGTCGGCGTACAACTCGGGCGGCGTGTTCTCCAGCACGTGCATGATGGAGGTTTCGATCTTGGCGATCGAGCGGTCCAGGCAATGCGCGATTTCCTGATGCGTGATGGTCGCCTCCACGGGATGCGCCGTCATCAGGTTCGGGCCGTTGATGGTATAGGGCTCTGGTTCTTCCTCCAGGTCGGGCAGCACGGCACCCACCGCAATCTTGATTTTCTCGGCGGTAATCTCGCCGATGCGGATATTGTGCTGCTGACGCATATACTGCTGGATGTCGGCGGTAAACTCGTCGCCTGCGGTCTTGATGCTGTCCTGCACCACGATGCCGCCCAGCGAAATCACGGCGATTTCTGCGGTACCGCCACCGATGTCCACCACCATATTGCCCTGGGGCGCCTCCACGTTCAGCCCGATACCCAGCGCAGCCGCCATCGGTTCATAGATCATATAGACGTCACGGCCGCCCGCGTGCTCCGTAGAGTCACGCACGGCGCGGATTTCCACTTCCGTACTGCCGGAAGGGATGCCCACGACGATTTTAAGGTTGGGAGGGAAAATGCTGTGGCGCTTGCTGTTGACCTGCTTGATAAAACCGCGGATCATCATCTCCGCCGCGTTGAAATCCGCGATCACGCCGTCGCGCAGGGGACGGACGGTGCGGATGCCGGGGTACACTTTCTCGTGCATAAGTTTGGCCTTCTGGCCGATGGCGATGCATTTGCCGGACGAATTGTCCACGGCAACGATGCTGGGCTCATCCAACACGATCTGCCCGTTCTGGTAGATCACGGTGTTGGCGGTACCCAGGTCGATGGCCAGTTCCTGATGCCAAAAAGAAAAGAGAGACATGGTTTCGCTAAAAAATGTTTTCTCGCAAAAATAATGATTAATTTTGCGAAATGGAAAGAAAAGTTTACGGAATCTTTACGGCGGGCGGCAGCGGCAGCCGTATGGGGGCTTCCAAGCCCAAACAATTCCTGGAAATCGGCGGAAAACCCATTCTGCGACTGACCATCGAACGCTTCCTGGAAGCCCTGCCCGGGCTGGAGGTGGTGACGGTGCTGCCGGGCGAGTGGGGCGGGTACTGGAAGGACTATTGCCTGGGGCATTCCTTTGACGTGCCCCAGCGGCTCGTGACCGGCGGCCTGACGCGCTTCCATTCGGTCAAAAACGCGCTGACAAAGGTCCCGGACGGCGCTTTCGTGCTGGTTCAGGACGGCGTTCGGCCTTTTCTTTCCGTACAAAAAATCCGCGAACTGCTGGCGGCGATGGAGGCGGGCGCCCGCGCGGTCATCCCCGTCACGCCCGTCACCGACACCCTGCACCGGCTGCGCCGGCGCGAAGACGGCAGCCTTGTCCCCGACGGCGCATCGCCGGACCGCAGCGGACTCTTCGGCGCACAGACCCCGCAGGTTTTCCGCTCCGAGGAATTGCGCGCGGCGTACGATACCGCCTACGACCTTGCCTTCACCGACGACGCTTCCGTGGCCCGTGCCGCCGGCATCCCGCTGACCTTTATCGAAGGGGAACGCTACAATATCAAGATCACCACCCCTGAAGATCTTTCAATAGCTGCGGCGCTGCGGCTCATTTTATAATTTTTGCAAAATAATTATCGTAAAGGGAATCGGAAAATTCCTTTATTTGCCGTAAAAACAATTCATCGGGCAAAATGAAGAAATTTGTAATCCTTATTACGGCGCTTGCACTGTCATGCACCGCTGTTTCAGCCAAGCCCAAAACGCTTAGGATTGAAGCCGGAGAACTCGCGTTCGAGGTAACCCAGGACGCCTCAAGGGCTGCCTTCATCATCAAGGGCAGGGAGGATGCCGCTCAGTGGGACCTGGACTTCTGGCGCCTCATCATCGACGAAAACGAAGGGATCAGGAAGGAAGTTCCCATCCTTTCCACCCAGCAGAAAGGCAAGGCCGCACTGAAAGGCGGGGTACTGACCATGGAATACGAAAACCTTACGGCCGAGTGGGGCGGAACCTACCCGGTCAGGTTCATACTCGAGGCAAAAGCCGATGACGGACTGCTGGTGTTCACGCCGACCGTAATCAACAAGGGCAAGGATTTCCGTATCAATGAGTGCCAGGCCCCGTATGCCGGCTTCACCGTTATAAACGGTCCCAAAGAGAAGGATTTCATGGTACTTCCCCGCGCCCTTGGACGCAAGATCGTCGATCCATGGAAGTACATGGAGGACCAGACCCCCTACTTCTACAACCACGACGAAAATGAAACCGTGCTCGCCATGCCCTACCCCCGCTCGTCCATGAGCTGGTACGGAGTCCAGAGCGGTAGGAAGTTCCTCTACGTGGCACGCTACGATGCCGATATGACCTTCTGCAACCTTTCCATACACCATACGATCGGAGGCGAGGACCTCATAATGGGCATCAATCACCTTCCGATGGCAAGGCCGGGGGAAAACATCACCCTCCCCTCCACCAGCATCGGACTTCTGGACGGGGACTGGCGTGCCGGCGCAGACCGTTACCGCGCCTACGCTGACGCCACGTTCTTCAAGGTAACGAAGAAATCCGACTGGATACGCACGATGCCCGGATGGCAGAGGCTCACGTTCAACGCACAGTACGGCGAAGTGCGCTTCAAATTCAGCGACCTTCCGAAAATCTATGAAACCGGCAGGCGTTACGGAGTCAATACCATCTTCATGTTCGGCTGGTGGAAAGAAGGCATGGACTGGGGTTACCCGGACTACACCGAACCTTATCCTGGCGCGTTCGAAGAGCTAAAAGCAAACATAAAGAAGGTTCAGGAAATGGGCGGGCACATCATACTTGAATGCAACTGCCACTTTCTGGATATGGACACGGACTTCTACAAGCAGTTCGGCGATGATGTCAAGATTCTCGACATCAACGGCCATGACGTACGCTCACAGTACGGTTATCCGGGACGCGGAGAGTTCCGTGTGACCTATGGGAAGCGCCAGTTCCCCCTCATCTGCACAGGTACCGAAAAGTGGCGCAACCAGGTCCTCGACCAGCTCAAGTTCATGGGAACGCTGGTGGGCGGCGACTGCGTATTTGCCGACTGCTACGGCGGATGCCCCTGGCAGCCTTGCTTCAACCACAAGCATGAGCACGGGTACAGGGTAGATCAGGAAGGCTTCTACAAGATGAAGTTCTGGAAGGAAGCCCAGGCCTACAGCGAGGGCGCGGGCAACGTGCTGGGCACCGAAGTGCTGACAGACCTCGCATCAGCGTTCACCCAGTTCGTACACGGCGGTCTTTCAGGACATTCCTTCGCAATAAAAGGCGACGACTTCCCTGAACTTTTCCGTTACACTTTCCCCGAGGTCATCACCACCAACCGGGGAGTGCGCTGCTCAAAAGGGCAGTACGACCGCCAGATAAAATACGCGATGCTCAGCGGAATGCGCATGGACGGTGAAACCTTTACCTGCCGCGCCACGCTGGATAAGGACGAGGCATACGCCCGGGTGATAAAGTTCTGCGCTGAAAACCTGGTCCGGTACGGCGATTTCTTCTTCGACGGGAAATTCACCTGCATCGATATGAGCGAGCGTCCCTACTACATCAAAATGGCGGAATACTACAACGCCGACGGCAGCAAGGTGCTCCGCGTCCTTTACAATGCGTCCTACAAGACGGCGGCCCGCTTCGACGGAGTCTCCCTGCAGCCGGACGAGATGCGTTTCGACATCTTTGACGCCGCCACTTACAAAGCCTCGCACCACTGATGCTCTCCACGCTCCTGGCCCTATTGACGGCAGGGCTGGTCACGCTCTGCGATTTCGACTCCCGGCAATTGGGCTGGGAGAGCCTCAGCCTGGAAATTTCAGAAGTGGCCAATCCGGAGCGTAAGGGCATCAACCCGTCGAAAAGATGCGCGGTGACCACCTCCGGCGGAGAAAAGTGGGAAAGTGTTTTCACTGTTCCCCTGTCCCGTGCGCTGGACTTCACGGCCCATCCGCCCGTCTTCTCCATCAAGGTGCTGCCGCCCCGCGCCGGTCTCGTCGTCCGCTTCTCCATCAAGCAGATGAAAGCCGGACAGAGCGCGGAGTGTCCCACCCTCTGGAAGGAAACGCGCACCACAAAGGCGGGCGAATGGGAAGAGTTGTCCTTCGATTTCAGCGACCTTTCTCCCAAAAGCAACTGGTACCGGAAAATCGTCCTCTACTTCGATGCCGGCGGGACCTCGTCCGGAGAAAGCTGGTTTTTCGACGACCTTCAGGTGCCAGACGATGATCTCACCCCCCTGAACCTCTTTCGTAGCGTGTCTGATGAGCCGCTTTTCGACGTGGACCCTGCCTTCCCCTGGCGCAGCCGGAGCATTACTTCCGGGCGTATTCTCACGCCCCGGCAAAGCCCCGACGGGAAATGGCACTGGTACAACCGGGGCAGCGGCAAGGCGCACCAGACCATCGGGATGTTTGTCCAGGACAGCGCGAAATTCGACCCGATCAAAGGCTGGAAAGACTATCCGGGGAATCCCGTCCTCGACGTGGGACGGGGCGCGGACTTCGACGCCTGGCGGATTCTGGGCGTCTGCCCCGTGCCGATGCCCGACCATAGCCTCTACTTTTATTACAAGGCGCGGCCCTACAACCAGGGCAATACCTTCGGCACCGGACTCGCCTACTCGACCGACGGGGTGCACTTCGACAAACTGACGGACCACTCCCTCTCGGAGCGCAATCCCGCCGATGCGGTCTTCCACGAGGGAAAATTCTACCTTTTCATCGGGCCCTGGCTGGTGATTACCGACGACCCGCTGCGCATCCCCCTCGAGGAAAAAATCAGAATCCTGAACGCGGGGGACGGGCCCGCCTGTTTCGACCGGACCTGCCTCTTCGGGAACCGCGTCTTCCGGCTGGAGGGCGTGGACAAATGGTTTATGGTCTATCACGGAGATGCCTCGCACCCGGATTTCCCGCACCGTTTCCATATCGCCCTCTCGGACGACCTGGTGCACTGGACCAAGGTGGGCAACCCGCAGCCGCTCTTTTCGCGCGGACCGCGCGGTCGCTGGGACCAGGGCGGCATCTGGGCCCCGGAAATCATCGAATACCGGGGAACCCTCTATATGTATTACGAGGGCTGGGGCGAAGCGGAAGAGGTCCCGGACCGGGACAAGGAGTATTTCCGGCCGGCCGCCTCGCGCACCGGCGTCGCCGTCTGCGATAAAAACGCGTTTCTGAAATGGTGCGGACTGCAGTAAAATGGCTCGCCGCCTGCGTCCTGACGGCCGCGTGCAGCGTGCTTCCCGCCCCCCGGGAAGCGGGGAGCGTCATCCTCGCCGGAATGGAGGAAAATTCGCGCGCGCTGTTCGGGGAAAAGGGCGAATGGGGCTGGGAAACGCTTTTTTCGGCGGACGAGGTGCTTTGCGCCGGCGGCCTGAACTCCGTTTCCGTCAGCCTTTCCGACGGCGGGAAACGGGCGGCCTTCACTTTTGACGGCATCGTCGGGCAGCCGTTTTACGGCGTACTGAATCCCGGGATCGTCCGTTCCGTGGAGGGCAGCCGCTTTTTCCTGACACTCCCCGGGGTGCAGAACTTCACGGAAGGGTCCTTTGACCGCCGGGGCACCGTCATTTACGGTCAAGGGAATGCCAACGAACTGCCGCTGCATCACGCCTGCGCCTTCCTGCGCCTCACCCCCACCGGCGACGGCGCCCCCATCAAAGAAGTGATTGTCAGCGCGGAAGACGGCGCTTTTCTCTGCGGAGACCTCTGCCTCAACGCGCAGGACGGCAGCTTTTCCGGGACGGGCGCGCGGGAACTGGTCCTGGACTGCGCGGGGGGCGTGGAAAGGGGAACGCCGCTGACGCTCGCGCTGCCCGCCGGCCGCTACACGGGCCTGTGCATCCGCCTGACGGACACGGAAAATCACTATATGGAACTCCGGAAGGCCGATTTTACCGCCGAAGCGGGGAAGATGTACGCCAAAAGTTTCGAATTTACCGTACAGGGCACCGTCGTGGACGCCTCTGCGGGCACAGCCTGGTACAACGCCGCCAACTTCGAAGACCGCAGTCTCTCCTTCCAGAGCCAGACGCTCTCGCCCGTCCTGTCGGACAATCCGCGAAAAGACCGCATCAACACTTCCGAACGCTGCCTCTGCGTCACCACCGCCGGCGGCAAAACGGACAATGTGTACGCGAACTTCGCCCGCTCGCTGGATTTTACGGCGAACGAAGCCGTGCTCCGCATCAAGGTCCTCTCGCCGCGCAAGGGAGCGACGCTGCGCCTGAGCATCAAGCGCAAGCAGTCCGGGCAGAGCGCCGAATGTCCCACCCTGAACCTGGACCGCAGTATGCAGACGGAGGGCGCGTGGGAGGTCCTGACCTTCGATTTCCGCGACTTTGCCCCCGGCAGCAACCTCTACGAACGCATCGTGCTCTATCCGGATTATCAGGGCGGCCACGGCGGCGAGGACTGGTATTTCGACGACATCGAAGTCCCCGACGACGACCTTTCCGCCCTCGACCTCTTCCGGCGCGTTTCCGACCAACCTTTCCTGAGCGCCGATGCCTCCTCCCCAGCGTGGCGCCGGAACAGCATCACCGCCGGACGCATCGTGCGGCCGGAGCAGTCGCCGGACGGAAGGTGGTACTGGTATGTCCGGGGCAGCAGCAGCGCGCACCAGACCATCGGCCTGTTCATACAGGAGGCCGCGGATTTCAACCCCCTCGGTCCCTGGGACGAATACCCCGGCAACCCCGTCGTCAATGTGGGCACGGGGGACGCCTTCGACGCCTGGCGGATCCTGGGCGTCTGTCCCGTGCCGATGCCCGACCACAGCCTCTACCTTTATTACAAGGCGCGCCCCTACAACCAGGGCAGCACCTTCGGCACCGGGCTCGCGCAATCGACCGACGGGGTACATTTCACCAAGCTGGTCAGCGCGTCGATTTGCCCGCGCAACCCTTCGGACGTCCTCTATCACGCCGACAAGTTCCTGTACTACAGCGGCATACGGCTCTACACGCTGGACGACCCCGCGCAAGTGCCGGAGACGCTTTTCGAGACCATTCTCTCATCCGGCGACGGCCCCGCGCACTTCGACCGCATCTGCCTGCAGGGCGACCGCATCTTCCGCCTGGAGGGCGTGGACAAATGGTTTATGGCCTACTACGGGGACGCTTCGCACACGGACTTCCCGCACCGCTTCCATGTCGCCCTCTCGGACGACCTGGTGCATTGGACCAAGGTGGACAATCCGCAGCCGCTCTTCACGCGCGGACCGCGCGGTCGCTGGGACCAGGGCGGCATCTGGGCCCCGGAAATCATTGAATACCAGGGGAAACTTTATATGTACTACGAGGGCTGGGGACGCGAGGGCTATGTCCCGGACCGCGACGAGGAGTACTTCACCCCCGCCTGCTCGCAGACCGGAGTCGCCGTCTGCGACAAAGAGGACTTCCTCCGTTGGTGCGGATTGTAGCCTCAAAATACTAAAAATTTCATATCTTTGCAGAAATTAGTTATATTACAAGTATTATGAGAAAACTGTTTTTCTGCATCGCAGCGGCAGCCGCATTGCTGACCGCCTGCAACAAAGCCAATGAAATCAAGGTTGATACCGACATCCTGACCGTTCCCGCAGCGGGTGGCGTGTATAAAGTCAATCTGACTTGCAACACCAAATGGGAAGTCGACATCCTCGGTGACGCCAACGTGACCGTAGAGCCCGATATGGGCGAGGGCAACGCAGAGGTGACCTTCACCTTCGCCGAGAACCTGGCGGAAAAGCCGGTGGCCGCCGTCATCACTTTCTCCTGCGGCATCGCCCCCAACAACCTGATGGCCCAGGTGGCTGCCAATCAAGCGCAACTGACCAGCGTCTCCTGGGGCGGTTATGACTACAAGGTCAAGAAGATGAAGGACGGCAACTTCTGGTTCACCGAGAACCTGCGCTATGTTCCTGAGGGAAAGACTGCCTCCACCGACCCCAACGCCCTGGACAACGGCGTCTGGTATCCTGTGGATTACGCGACCAAGACCCTCACCGACAATGCGGATACCGTAGCCAAGAAGGGCTATCTGTACAGCGCTGAAGCCGCGCTCGGCGTAGCCGCAGGCACCGTGAACGACAACAACTTCACCACTTTCGAGGGCGCCAGAGGCATCTGCCCCGAGGGCTGGCATATTCCCACGCTGGATGAAATCGCCCACCTCGTAGGAAGGGTAGCCGTCTCGAAGTATGATCTCAAGCAGACCCCCGGCCCTGTCGCCGATGCCCCCTACTGGGATGTAGAAAAGGGCGCAGCACAGATTGCACTGGCCAATGCGGACGGCTTCAATATCGACAACAAGAACGGTCACGTGAGTTTCAATAACAGCACCAAGAAGGTTCTTGTACAGAATACGTTCAGTTACTACCTCTCCTCCACGGCAGCTCCCAAGAGCACTGATCCCAGCGTATTCAACAACACGTTCTACGCCATTATGCCTATGGCTACTGGAACTTGCAACGGCGCCGCAATCACCCACAGGAGTGGCGCGGCGGTCCGCTGCATCAAGGACCACAAGAACGTCAACAACCCACTGTAATCTGAAAGGGTTCATCCTCTTTATCACCCTGCTCGCTGCGGGCGGCCTCGCCTTCGCCGCCCCGGCGGCGGGTGTTACCCTCGAAGGCCGCGTCATCGAGAAAAACGGCAGTGCCCCCATCCAGATGGCCTATGTCCATATCCTGGAACGGGGGCTCTGGGCTTCTACGGACAAAGACGGAGCCTTCAAGATCCAGGGCATCCCGGCCGGGAACTACGTGCTGGAAGTCTCCATCCTGGGGTATGAGACCTTCAAGTTGCCGCTCAGTCTTTCCAAAGACCGCTCCGGCCTGGTCATCCGGCTTTCCGAATCCAGCCTTACCCTGGACGAGGTCGTCGTGACGGCCCGCGAAGGCGGAGAACTCACCTCCGCCTCCAAAATTTCCGCCCAGGCCATCGAGCACGTACAGCCTTCCAGCCTGAAAGACGTGATGCAGTTGCTGCCGGGCGGAATGAGCGCCAACCCCTCGCTGACGGGCGTCAACACCCTCTCCATCCGCGACGTGGGCAACACGGCGGCCAATGTCGCCGGAACCGCGCTCATCCTCGACGGGGCCTCCGTCTCCAATGACGCCAACCTGCAGATGCTCTCGTCCGGGACGGTGATGAACGAGGGGGAAAGCAACGTGGCGGGCACCGCGGGGCTCGGCGTGGACGTCCGCCAGGTCTCCACGGACAACATCGAATCCGTCGAGGTCATCCGCGGCATCCCTTCCGTGGTGTACGGAGACCTGACCTCGGGCGCCGTGGTCGTCAAGACCCGCGCCGGGGCATCGCCGCTGACCGTGCGCCTGAAAACCGACCCGCAACTGAAACAGATTGCGGCGGGAAAGGGCTTTGCCCTTCCGGGCAAGGCCGGCGCCCTGAACATCGACCTCGACTATGCCAATGCCGCCGGGGACGTGCGCACGCCGTCGTCCGCTTACCAGCGGCTCAACTTCCAGGCGGGCTGGTCCGGAAAATTCGCCGGAAAAGTCAGCCTCAACGCCCGTCTGCGGGCGAATTTCTCCGATGCTCAGGACCGTTCCGACCCGGACCTGGTGCTGGACGAACTCAACGCTTCCCGCGAGACCGGGGTACGGCTGAACATCAACGGGAAATGGACCCTGGCCAAGCCCTGGATCACCGATATCGAATACCTCCTGGCCGGCGGAGTGTCGGCCCAGAACTCGCGGCAGCGCAAATACCAGGGCTCGGCGGGCTATACCCCGGTCACGACCGCCATGGAGAGCGGGGAGCATACGGGCCTCTTCACCGCTCCGCAGTATTATTCGGACGTCACGGTCCAAGGCCTTCCCGTCGAAGCCCAGGCCAAACTCACCGCCAAACAGATCGGGCACTACGGCGACTTTACCAACAAGGTGCTCGTCGGCGCGGAATGGAATATGCTCGGCAACCGCGGCCGGGGCAAGATTTTCGATGTCAGTCGCCCGCCGTCGCCGGGTTCTGCCGCCGCTTACCGCGAACGCAGTTACGCCGACATTCCCCTGCTGCACCGCGGCACGCTCTTCCTCGAAGACAACCTCCGCTTCAAGTTCTGGCGTTCGAGCATCGAAGTGCAGGCCGGAGCGCGGGTCAGCGGCATCGCCGCAGCGGGCATCGACACCCGCAATTTCGTGGCGGTGGAGCCGCGTGCCAACCTCCGGTACAACATCATCGAACAGAATACCGGCTGGCGCTCCCTGAGCCTGCGCGGCGGCTGGGGCATTACCTGCAAGATGCCGTCGATGATCTATCTCTACCCCGAACCCGCGTGGAAGGATATGGTCTCCTTCTCCTACAACGATTTCGACGCGTCGGGCTACGGGCTGTGCGTGCTGACCACCCGGAAGGCAGAAACCATCAATCCCGCGCTGCAATTGCAGAAAAGCACGAACTGGGAGGCCGGCATCGAATTCGACCAGGGCAGCCTCAGCGGCTCCATCGTCTATTATGACGAGCAGATGACCGGGGGCTACGGCTTCTGCACGCAGTATGCGCCGATGGTGTACAACCGCTACGGCTATACCTGGGTGAACGGCGCACCGTCGCAGCAGACCTTGCCTTCGGGCATCCGGCCGGACTACAAGGAACTGTCTTCCATCAGCGACACCACGTTCATCGCCTACAGCGTCCCCTCCAACAACATCGCCATCCACAAGCGGGGCGTGGAACTGACGCTCGAGTTCCCCACGATCAAGGCCATCAACACCAGCATCAGTGTCAGCGGGGCGTGGCAATGGATGGATATCCGCAATACGGGACTGACGTCGAAACTCTACGGCGGCAGCCAGAACGGACGGAGTTTTCCCTATGTCGGCATCTACGCCGGCAGCAGCACGACCTCCAATGCCAGCATCAAGGAGCGCATCAACGCCAACATCCGCTTTGTCACGCACATCCCGTCCGTCGCGATGGTGGTGACGCTGACGGCACAGGTGGTCTTCCTGGAGCGGACGACCGCCGGGTCCTGGAACGACGGCTTTTCCCAGCCGTATTTCTACAACGAACACGGCAACCGCGTCAGCGGCCAGGCGGCCCTGCAGGACGTCACCCATACCAAATACGTCAATCCGCTGTACGTGATGGACCGGACGGGCAACACCGTGCCGTTTACCCGGGCGATGGAACAGGACCCGGCCTACCGGAACCTGATTCTGAGCACCAATACGGGGACCTACTACCTCACCCAGGGCTATCCGCCTTACGGGATGCTGAACCTGCGGCTGACCAAGGAGATGAAATGGGCCACCGTGTCGTTCTATGCCAATAACTTCCTGAACCTGAAGGGGCGGGTGAAAAATTCCGTCACGGGCTATCCCGCGGACAAGAACACGCCCATCTACTTCGGGGCGGAAATCAAATTCACGCTGCGATGAAAAGGACGCTGAAGCATATCGCTCTTTGGGTCGCGGCGCTATTGCCGGCGGTCTCCTGCCTGCGCGACACCCTTTCCGACCCCGCCACCCGGGAGGAAGGAACCGCGCTGCTGAAACTGGAACTCACGTCCCGGGAGCCGCTGGATTTTTCGCGGGTGGAAATCAAGGTCAAGAACAAGGAAATGCCGTTTTCCTTCAGCGTGCGGACGGATGCCTCGGGCCGGACGGAACTCCATCTCCAGCCCGGGAAATACGACATCAGCGCCAGCGCCTATTTCAGCGAGAACCGTTCGTCCGCCGCAGGCGGCGCGGATGAATTCCTGCTGACGCGGGACGGCATTATCGCCGCGGACGGCAGCGTCCGGGAGCCGAAAGTCTCCATTCCGATGAACGTTTCGGTGCCCGGGGAACTGGTTTTCCGGGAAATCTACTACCACGGCTGCACCACCCTCGAAGGGGCGGCCTACACCAAGGACCGCTACCTGGAAATCTACAACAATACCGGCGCGGGCGGCAAGACGCTCTATCTGGACTCGCTCTGCATCGGCGCCCTCTACCCCGCCAACTCCACCACGGGCAGCAACGCCTGGGCGGGCAGGGATACCATTCCCGTCTTCCAGATGTTCTGGATGTTTCCCGGCGACGGGCACAGCCACCCCCTTGCCCCCGGGGAGAGCGCGGTCGTCGCGGCGATGGCGGCGGTGGACCACGGCGGGCGCTGCACCTCCGGCCTGCCCCTGGGCAAAGCGCATTTCGGCTGCTACGACGCACAGTTGCCCATGCACGAAATCGCCGCGGGCGTTACGCCGATGGTGATGTATATGACCGGACAGGGCACCGCCTGGGCCCTTTCCATCCACTCCCCCGCCGTCGTGCTGTTCAAGCCGGCGATGGGCGTCCGGAAATATATGGAGGACGCCGTGACCTGGGAGCGCTATGCCCCCGGAGAGAGTTCCGGCACGCGCTACCGCCACATCGCCAAGGAGTGGATCCTGGATGGCGTGGATTGCGCGGACACGCCCTCGCAGTCCATCAAGCGGCTGCCGGTGAGCATCGACGCATCCTATGTCTATATGCGCTCGGCGCACTATTCCGGCAAATGCATCCGGCGCAAACTGGAAAGCGAAGAAGGCGGCATCGCCTTTTACAAAGATACCAACCATTCCGCGGAGGATTTTCTGACGGACTGTACCCCTTCACCCCGGCTTAAAGATGATTAGTTCCGTTTTAAGTGCATTCCTGGTGCTGACCAGCCTGTTCCCGCTCTACCGGGGACGGGAATATGCGACCGTGCGGGCGGAAGGCAGCGTGGAGGGCGGCAATTTCCGGGGCATCTACGACCCGGCCCTGGGCGCGGGAGGCCACCTCGGCGCAGAAGGCGTGGCCCTCCGGAAAGGCCTGATGCTGCACGGACGCTTCGATTACGGCTACGACTATGGGACGGGCTCGCGCTGGCGGGGCTGGATCGACCCGTACGAGACGCCGTTCATGCTCTGCGACTCCATTCCCGGCAACGTTTCCAAGGAAACCTACGATATGGAGGCCTCCCTGGCCTTCCCCACCGGAAAGTGGTGCTTCGGCATCAATGCCTGTTACCGCACGACGATCTTCGCCAAGCACAAGGACCTGCGCAACAAGAACACCCGGATGGATGTGAGCGTGGCACCGTCCTTCGCCTATTGCGGGGACAAGTTCCGCGCCGGACTGGCGCTGGGTTATTTCCGCAATACCGAACAGGTGGAATATATCCAGGTGGACGACAGCAGCGAAAAATACCTGTTCCGCATCTATGGCCTCTGGCTTTTCTCCTCTTCCGGCTTCTCCAGCGCGGAAACCCGCCGCTTCAAGGAGAACAACGGGGCCTTTTCCGACCTTCACCTGGAATACGGGACCGGGACGCTGCTGGTGGAAAACGACTTCCACGTGCGCTACAGTTACGGTTCGCAGACGGAAACGGGCTACAATAACCTCCACTACGGCGATACGCAGTTCCTTAGTTACCGGGACGATTTCTCCTTCCGGCTCCGCGGACACCGCATCACGGCGTTCTGGGAAATGGGGCAGACCCTGGGCCTGCGGAGCCTGCAGCGGCAGGAACTCGACCCGGATTCCAAGATCCGCCGCTGGTACAGTTACGGCGGACTGACCGAATGCTACTACCGCTCCGCGATGCAGGCCGGCGGACAATATCGCTACGAAACGGAGCAATGGAGCGTTTCGGCGGGCGTCGACTGGTTGGGCGAGAAGCAGTATTACCGCGAGTATCCCGCGCTCTTCAGCCAGCGCCTGAGCCTGCTGGAGCCGCATCTGGGCGCTTTCGTACGCTTTGACCTGGGGAAGAAGGCCGGCGGGCTGGACCTGGAGGCATCGCTGCGCTACCGGCAGCCGCTGGACGGCATCGCCGATGAAATCACCACCTTCGCGCCGACCGAGGCGCCGGCGGAAGAGGCCCAACTGCTGCATCCGCTCTACGAGGAATTCAACTACCGCTATGCGAACAGCATCGGCGCCGGGCTGAACGTCCGCTGGACCCTGCCCGTCGGCCGCCGCGGACACCGCCTGTCCCTTGGCATCGGCGTACAGCATACCTCCGCCCTTTCCGCTGCGATGAACGGTCGCTTCCGCACCGGCGGCGCCCTGTCGGTAGGGTATCATTTTTAGCCATTTAACCGCTCCCCTATGCGTAACAGACTCTTTGAAATCATCGAAAAAGGAAAGAAGGCCGATGCGTACAGCGTCGCCTACGATTTCCTGATGCTCATAGCCGTAAACGTCAGCATCATTCCGCTGATGTTCGCGGAGGATTATCCGGTTTTTCTCTGGTTCGAGCGCATCACCGTTTCGGTCTTCATCATCGATTATCTCCTGCGCTGGTTCACCGCAGACCTCAAACTCCAGAAGGGCTTCTGGTCTTTTTTGATCTACCCCTTCACGCTGATGGCCATCATCGACCTGTTGTCCATCCTGCCGGGCCTGAGCGTCCTTTCCAAAGGGTTCAAGGTGCTGCGTTTCACCCGGCTCACCAAGATTGTGCGCATCTTCAAGTTCCTGCGCTATTCCGAGAAACTGGACTCCCTGATCAATGTGGTCAGGCGGGAGAAAAACATTCTGCTGATGGTGCTGGGGCTGTCGCTCTTTTACGTGTTCCTGACGGCCCTCATCATGTTCAATGTAGAGCCGCACGTCAACCCCGTGACCGGGGCCGTCACTTTCAGGAATTTCTTTGACGCCCTGTATTGGGCCACCGTCACCCTGACCACCGTCGGCTACGGCGACCTCTGCCCGGTTACGGACATCGGCCGCCTGGTCAGTATGGTTTCCTCGTTGTTCGGGATTGCGATCATCGCCCTTCCCTCCGGCGTCATCACCGCCAGTTATATGGAAGAACTCCGCTCCCGCAAGAAGTAACTTATTTCGTGGAACCGCCGAGGGCGACGTAGAGGGCGATGACCGCCTGGCTCCCCTTGTACATATTCATCGCCTCGTTGAGTTGGGCGTTGAGCAGGGTTTCCTGGGCGGTAAGCACTTCCAGATAACTGGCCTTGCCGCTGTCCATCAGCGCGTGCGTGCCGGTATAGGCCTCGTGCAGCACCTCCACCTGACGGTGGTAGTACTCGTGCTTTTCCGCGGCCACCCGGCAGTCGGCCAGAGCTTCGTTCACCTGGTTGCCGGCATTGATGACCGTCTGCACGTACTTCTGCTGCATATCTTTCTCGTTGAGTTGGGCCACCTTCTTGTTGGCAATCAGTTTGCCCCTCGAGAAGATGGGCTGCATCAGGGAAAGCATGGCATTGAGCAGCAACGCACCGGGATTCACGATGGCCGCCCCCGCGCTGTTGGCCCAGCCGAGGACACCGGAGAGGGTGAGGCTGGGATAAAACGCCTGACGGGCCGCCTGGGTGTTGTAGAAAGCCTCCGCCATCGCATAGTCCGCCATCCGGATGTCCGGACGGTAAAGCAGCATTTCGGCGGGAATGCCCAGTTCGATGCATTCGGGCAGCGTGCTGGTCCCCCATTCGTTGCGGCGGAGCGTCTGCGGAGGAATGGCCAGCAAGGCGCAAAGGGCATTCTCCACGCTGCGGATGTTGCGGTGCACGTCCACGATCTGCGTCTTCACGTTCAGGTAGGAAGACTCCATCTGGTTGACGGCCGTGGAATAGGACCGGCCGTTCTCCCAGAGGGCCTTCTGCGTCTCCAGAGAGGCGTTCCAAAGGCTGTCGGTCTCGGTCAGGATATCCAACTGGCGGTCCAGCACCTGCAGCATGAAATACTGCCGGGCGACGGCGCTGACCAGGTTGGCCCGGACGTTCTCTTCCCGGATTTTCGCCTGCATCAGAATGGCCTGGGACTTGCGTTTCTGCGTGGTGATGGAGCCGAAGATGTCGAAGTCCATCGACAACTGCAAAGGCAGGCTGTAGGTCCACGCGGCAGCGCTGTTGTTGAAACTGGCCACCGTTCCCGAAGGCGCGAACGACAGCGACGGCAGATACGCCAGCCGCGAAGCCATCAGGGTCGCTTCGGCCTTTTCCACGGCGATGCGGGCGGAATTGAGGTCGGTATTCCGTGCGAGCGCGGAATCGATCATTTCCTGCAGCAGCGGGTCGGTAAAGAACTCGCGCCAGGACAGCCGCGCAACGGAGCCGCTGTCGGTAGCGATGACGTCGTCGCCGAACACATCGGCGGGCACCGTAGCCTTGGACTCATATTTCTTGTACAGTCCGCAACCCGAAAGCATCAGCGCCATGGCTGCGGCGACGAATAGATTCTTGTAACTCATAACGCGGGAGTCTCTTTAGCCACCGAGCCCTGGAAGCGCTCGTGCAGTTTCTGGAACACGATGAAGAAGGCGGGAACGACGAAGAGCAGGGCGATGGTACCGACCAGCATACCGGCCGCTACGCCGAGGGCGAGGACCCGGTTGCCGTTGGCACCGGCGCCGCCGGAGATAATCAGCGGAATCATACCCGCAATCATCGTGATGACCGTCATCAGAATCGGGCGCAGACGCTCTTCGCAAGCGGCGAAGGCGGCGTCGCGGATGGTCATCCCCTGGGCCCGGCGCTCGGAAGCGAACTCGGTGATGAGGATGGCCGTCTTGGCCAGGAGGCCGATGAGCATGATCACACCGGTCTGCAGGTAGATGTTGTTCTCCATCCCCGGCAGGTGCAGCAGCGAGACCAGCCAGGTGGTGCCGAACGAACCCATCAGGCCGAAAGGCACGGAAAGCAGCACCGCCCACGGGGTGAACCACGAGTTGTAGAGCGACGCGAGGATCAGGTAGATCAGGATGGCGCAGATGACATAGATGAGGGCGGTGGCGTTGCTGCCGGAGGTTTCCTCCAGTTCGCGCGACATTCCGCCGTATTCATAACCGTAACCGCGCGGCATCTCGGCCTTGAACACCTCGGCGATGACCTTGTGGGCGTCGCCCTCCGTGTAACCGCTGGCGGGCATGATGCCGCAGGTGATGCTCTGGTAGAGGTTGAAGTGTTCCACCGAAGCCGAACCCACGACCTCGGTCAGCGTGACGAACTCCGAAATGGGAGCCATCCTGCCACCGCGGACCTTCACGAAAATATTGTTCAGCGACGACGGGTCGAGCCGGTATTCCGGCGACGCATTCGCCATAATGCGGTACACCTTGCCGAACTGGTTGAAGTTCCCCACATAGGAACCGCCGCAATAGGCCCCCAGGGTCCGGAGCACGACGGCGGGAGAAACCCCGGCGCGGTCGCACTGCGGCGCATCGACGTTGACCAGATACTTGGGGAAACGCTCCGAATAGGTGCTCATCGCCATCATGATTTCCGGACGCTCGTTGAGTTTCGCGAGGAAACGGTTGGCGTCGGCGTTGAACTCGGACATCGGACGGTCGTTCATATCCTCCAGCACCAGGTTGACGCTGTTGTTGCTTCCGTAACCGGGCACCTGCGGCATCTGGAACGGAATGACCTGTGCGTTCTTGATATCGCTGCAGGAGGCGGCGAAGCGGCTGTAAATCAGCACGATGTTGTGGTTCATTCCCGGACGGTCGTCCCAGTTCTTCAGACGGACGATGATGGTGGCGTAACTGCTGCCGGAACGGCCGACCATCATACCGTAGCCGCTGACCACCGCATAATTCTCCAATTCCGGAATGAGTTTGACCTTCTCCTCCACGCGGCGGACGATTTCCTGCGTTTCGTGGAGCGTACTGCCTTCCGGTGCGCGCACCTCGGCGAAGAACACGCCCTGGTCTTCCTGCGGCACGAGTCCGCCGGGCAGTTTGTTCATGAAGAACACCAGCAGGACGGCGGTCACGGCCAGGAGAATCCAGGAAACCACGGGTTTCTTGATGAAAGAGGCGACCCCTTTCTTGTATTTGCCCAGGATGGCGTTATAACTGACCGTGTAGGCCTTCTTGACATAGTAATTAAGGGTCTTGCGGTCGTTCTTGTCCTCGGAGACCTTCAGCATAATGGCGCAGAGCGCGGGGCAGAGCGTCAAGGCGGAAATGCAGGACAGACCGACCGAAGAGGCCAGGGTGACGCCGAACTGCAGGAAGAAACTGCCGGAAGTACCCGGCATGAAGGCTACGGGGATGAACACCGCCATGAACACCAGGGTACAGGAGATGACCGCCACCGAGACCTCGCTCATCGCTTCGCGGGTCGCCTGACGGGCATCGGACATTCCGGCCTCCATCTTCGCCATCACGGCTTCCACGACGACGATGGCGTCGTCCACCACCGTTCCGATGGCCAGCACCAATGCGAACAAGGTCAGGATATTCAACGAGAATCCCGCCAGGGAGACGATACCGAAGGTGCCCAGCAACGACACGACGATGCTGATGGACGGGATGACCGTCGCCCTGAAGTTCTGCAGGAAGAAATAGACCACGAGAATCACCAGGATGATGGCGATGATCAGCGTCTCGACCACGTTGTGGATGGCCGCGAAGAGGAAGTCGTCGGACGTTTCCAGGATTTCGAACTCCAGGCCGGCGGGCATCGTGGGCTTCAGTTCCTTGTAGAGTTTCTGGATGCGGGCGTTCACGTCGGTGGCGTTGGCGCCGGGGGCCTGAAACACCATATAGATCGTTCCCGGCTGTCCGTCGATGTTGGAGGTGAAGTTGTAACTCACCGCACCGATTTCCACCTCGGCCACGTCGCTCAGGTGCAGCAGATGGCCGTCGTCGCCCGAACGCAGGACGATGTCGTTGAATTCCTCGACGGTCTTGAGCGTTCCCTTATACTCCATCGAGTACTGGTAGGCGTTCTCGGACTGCTCGCCCAGCGAACCCGTCGCCGTGACGAAACTCTGTCCGCCGACGGCGGCGAACACGTCATTGGGCTCCAGGCCGTACATGGCCATCACGTCCGGCTTCAGCCAGATGCGCAGCGCGTAGGTATTGCCCAGGGACATCACGTCACCCACGCCGGTGATACGCATCAGCCGGGGCCTGACGTTGATGTCGATGTAGTTGGCGATGAAGTCGGCGTCATAGGTGCCGTCCACGCTCTTCAGCGAGCCGATATGCAGGATGTTGTTCTGCTGTTTCTGGACCTGCACGCCCACCTTCGTCACCTCGGCGGGCAGCAGGGCGGTGGCGCGGCTGACCCGGTTCTGCACGTTCACGGCGGCCAGGTCGGGATCGAGGCCCTGCTCGAAATAGACGACGATGGACACGTCGCCGGAAGAACTGGCGCTGCTGGTGATGTAGGTCATCCCCGGCACGCCGTTGATGTTCTCTTCCAGCGGCTGCACCACGGCCTTCATGATGGTATTGGCATCGGCGCCGGTGTACGTGGTGGAGACACGCACGGTAGGCGGCGCGATGTTGGGGTATTGCTCGACCGGGAGGGTTGACATCGCAATGAACCCGATCAGCGCAATGACAATCGAGATGGCGCAGGCCATCACGTATTTGTTGATGAAAATGTTCCCTTTCATGATCAGAAGAGTACGCGCTGGCCTTCGATGACGTTGTTGGCGCCGACGGTGACGATCTTGTCACCGACGTTGAGGCCGGAGGTCACGATGATGTCCTGGCCGCTGCCCGCAGACTCGGTCGTAATGGTGACGGCCGTGGCCGTGCTGTCCGCTTTCACCTTGTAAACCAGCGACTTGTCCTGCAGACGCACCACGGCATTCTGCGGGATGACCATCACGCCCTTCAGGCTTTCCGGCATGACGACGGTGCCCTGGATGCCGCTGTAAAGGATGCCCTCGGGATTGGGGAAACTCGCCTTGCAGGAGATGCTGCCCGTGGCGGCGTTCACCACGCCGGTGATGCTGGTGACACGGCCCTTGTGCGGATACTCGGTGCCGTTCTTCATCAGGAAGGTCACGTCCGGGAAATACTTCAGCGCATCCCCCACCTTGCCCTCGTAGCCGCTGGCAAAGGCGGCTTCCAGGACCGACTCCGGCACGGAGAAGAGGGCGTCCATCACCGAATTGCCGCTGACGATGGTCAGCCGCGTACCCGGCTGGACCTGGTCTCCGGCAAAGACGGGAATGTCTCCGATCACGCCGGCCACAGGGGATGTGATGGTGCAGAAGCCCAGGTTGACCTTGGCGCGGCCCACCGCCGCACGGGCCTGGCTCACCGCCGCCTGTGCCTGCTTATAGTTGTTCTCCGCATTATCCAGCATAAAACGGCTGACGATTTTCTTCTCGTACAGGTTCTGGTTGGACTCATATTCCAGTTTCGCACTGCTGGCCTGGGCCTCCGCGGCCTGCAGGTTCGCCTCCGCCAGGTCCAGTTCCAGTTGCGCGTTGCGCGAATCGATGACGAACAGCACCGTGCCTTTCTTCACCTGCTGACCCTCGCTCACGGCGATTTTCATCAACTGGCCGCTCACTTGCGGGGAGATGGTCACATCGGCCTGGCCCTTCAGTTTGGCACTGAACTTCACCGGGGTCACGATGTCCTTCTTCTCTATGGTCATCGTTTCAAAAGACGTGGGAACCACCTTGGGCATATCCACCTTGCAGGCGGCGAAGAGGGCGACTGCGCCAAGCAGCACCCCCCATTTCACTCCATTCATATTTATCGATTTTTAGAAAAAGATTTTCGAGAAACCGGTGAGGTCGAACACCTCCCGGACGGTATCCGTCGCATTGACGACCTTGACCGAACCGCCGTGGGACGTAATCTCCTGCTGGAACATCAAGAAGACTCGCAGTCCCTTGGATGCGATGTAATTCAGGTCGCTCAGATCCACATCGACGGCCAGTCCTTCGGAAGACCTGTCAAAAAGGGGCTTCAGGGAATCCTTGAAGGCATCCGCCGCCAAGGTATCCAGTTCGCCGCTGACAGAAAGGAGAATGCGGCCGTCTTTTTCAGAAATCTTCGTATTCATAGTGCACATTTGATTACAATTTACAAAAATACTGATTCTCGGCGATTATCCAAATAATTGCGTATATTTGTATGATTAGAATACGCTGAAACGATGATTTCTCCTCTTTCCCAAGCCCAGTTGAGCATGTATCTGGCCAGTCAGGGACTGGACCCGCTTTCCGGAAATTACCAGCAGGCAATGCTGTTCCGTCTCCCCGCAAACATCGATCTCCAGCGGCTGAAACAGGCCCTGGACGCCTTTGTCGCGGCACACCCGTACCTCCTTTCCCACGTGACGGAAGTGGAGGGGATGCCCTGTATGGAGTCCTCCGACGACCCCTGGAGCACGGAAATCCGGGAAATCGGCAGCCTCGACGAAATCCACGCGGGGCTGGGGAAAGCGATGGACCTGCACCAGGACCGACTCTTCCGCCTGGAAATCTACAAAACGCCGGAAACGGCATACTTCTACGTCGATTTTCACCATATCATCGCCGACGGGGCCTGCATTCCCATCCTTCTGGGGCAATTGACCGCCGCTTACAACGGCGAGGAGATTCCGGTCGAAAAGACCAGCGGCGCCGACGTCGCCCGCGAAGAGCAGCAACTGCGTGAAAGCGAGGCCTTTGAGGAGGCCAAGCAGTGGTTTGCGCAGGAATTCGCTTCTGCCGCGGACATCGAAAGCCGCATCCTCCCGGATGTATTCGGCGAAAAGAAATCCGCCTATAAGGCGCTGTGGGTGGACCTGCCGCTGAACGCGGCCGCGATGCGGGAAATCCTCGAACGCTACCGCTATGCCGACAGCATCTTCTTCACCGCCCTGTTCGGGCTGACGCTGTCCGCCTGGAACGCCGAGAACGGCGCCAGTTTCTCCACCATCTGGAACGGACGCAAGGGCGCGACGACCCGGAACGCCTTCACGATGTGCGTGCATACCCTTCCGGTCTATGTGGAAGCCGGCCCCGATACGCCCGTCAGGGACGTACTGGAACGGACGAAGGCGCAGACCCTGGGCCTGCGGGCGCGGCATTTCTTCTCGATGTCCGACTGCAGCACCTACCTGGGCCTGGATCCGGGCATCAATTTCGGCTTCCAGGGACAGTTCGTCGATACCATTCCCCACCTTGTCCTGAACGAGGAAAGCATCCCTCCCCTCGAAGACCTGCGTACCAATCCGCCGGGCCTCAGCCTGTCCGTGGAATTTTTCACCCCCGTGGAAGGACCCTACAAGATGCGCTTCTGGTATCGCCCCAGCGAGTATTCGGAAGGTATCCTGCGCAATTTTGCGGAAAGTCTGGCCGCGGCCGTCCTTTCCCTCAAGACCGCCGAAACCGTGGGACAGATGGACTTTGCCGGCGCGGCCCAACTGGCCCTGCTGGACAGTTTCAACCCCGGAGAAGCCGCGGGGGATCCGGGAAAGACCGTCCTGGACCTTTTCCGGCAGCGGGTCAAGGAAGCCCCGGAACAGACCGCCCTCGTCTGTGGCGGCGAGCGCCTGACCTATGCCGCCCTGGACGATATGTCCGACCGGCTGGCGGCCCATATCGAAAAGACCGTAAAGCCCGGCAGCGTGGTCTCCATCATCCTGGGCCGCAGCCTCTATACGGCGGTCGCCCCGCTGGGCGTGCTGAAAGCCGGCTGCGCTTACCAGCCGCTGGATCCCTCCTACCCCGCGGAACGCCTGCAGTTTATGGTGAAGGACGCCGCCAGCGCCCTGCTGATCGCCGATGAAGGCCTGGCGGAACGGGTGGAAGGCTTCGAGGGCCCGATCCTGCCTACCGCAGACATTCCCGGCCTGCCCGCAGGCAAGCCGACCGCCAGCCCCGGGCCGGAAGACCTCTTCGTCCTGCTGTACACCAGCGGCACCACCGGCCAGCCCAAGGGCTGCATGCTGAACCACCGCAACGTCAGCCTGTTCGCCCAGCACCACGCCCTGCGCACGGGCATCACGAGCCGGAGCCGGCTGACCGCCTATTCCAGTTTCGGCTTCGACGCCTTCGTGGGCGACCTGTACGCCGCACTGGCCGCCGGCGCCGCCCTTTACCTCATCCCCGAGGAAATCCGGCTGGACCTGAACGCCCTGCACGCCTATTTCGAGGAAAACGGCATCACCCACAGTTTCATGACCACGCAGGTGGCCACCCAGTTCGCCATCAACTATCCCCGCTGCAAGGGCCTGCAGGTGCTTTACACCGGCGGCGAGAAATTGAGTTCGCTGCCCCTGCCCGAATACCGGATTTTCAACTGCTTCGGCCCTACCGAAAGCCTCTGCTATACCATTGCCAAGGAGGTGAAACGGCAGGAAGAGAACATTCCCATCGGCACCCCGCTCCCCGGCATTCACGCCTACATCGTGAACAAGGCCGGCAAACGTATGCCCGCAGGCGCCGCCGGTGAACTGCTGGAGGCCGGTCTGCAGGTAGGCGACGGCTACCTGGGCCGTCCCGACAAGACTGCCGAGGCCTTCCTCGACAACCCTTACGAATCCAACCCCGCCTTCCGGCGGATGTACCGTACCGGGGACATCGCCCGCTACCGCGCCGACGGGGACATCGAATACATCGGCCGCAAGGACGCCCAGGTCAAAATCCGGGGCTTCCGCATCGAACTCAAGGAAGTGGAAGCCGTCATCCGGGAATTCCCGGGCATCCAGGACGTGACCGTGCAGGCCTTCGACCAGGAAGGCGGCGGAAAGTTCCTGGCGGCCTATGTCGTCAGCGACCAAAGCATCGATACAGCCGCGCTCAACGCCTTCATCCTGGAGCGCAAGCCGCCGTATATGGTGCCGGCGGTAACGATGCAGATCGACGCCATCCCGCTCAACGTCAACCAGAAAGTAGACAAGAAGGCCCTGCCGAAACCGCAGGCGAAAAAGTCGGAGAACCAGGCGGCCGCACCGCTGAACCTCCTGGAAGAAGCCCTCGCCGCCCTGCTCAAGGAGACCACCGGCATCGAGGGGGCGGGCCTGACCGAACCCCTGATGCTTTACGGGCTCAGTTCCCTCAGCGGCCTGCGTCTGGCGACCGAACTCTACAAGCGTTACGGCGTGCAGGCGGATATGAACGACTTTGCCAAGACCGCCACCTTGCAAGGCATCGAAAACGAAATTCTGAAAATATGGATGGAAGGCGCGGGCAAGGCCGGACAGGATAACGCCCCCGCCGCACTCCGGGAATCCATTTTGACCAACCAGCAGGCGGGCGTGTATTTCGACTGCATGAAGGCGCCGCACGAGACCCTGTACAATATCCCGATGCGCTGGGCCTTCCCCGGAGAAATAGCGCCCCGGACCCTGCAGGAAGCCGTACGGAAGGTACTGGCCGCCCATCCCGCGCTGCAGTCCCGCTTCGAACTGCGCGACGGGCAGGTCTATCAGGTGGCCGGTGGAGAACCCATCCCCGTCGACATCCTGGAAGAGAGCCTGCAGGAGGCCGAGAAAAATTTCATCCAGCCCTTCGACCTGTCTTCCGGTCCCCTGTGCCGCCTGGAAATCCTGCAGGACGGCGGAAAGACCTGGCTCCTGAGCGACTTCCATCACCTGGTCTTCGACGGCCGCAGTTACGACCTGTTCATCAACGCGGTCTGCGCCGCCCTGGAAGGGAAGGAAATCGCTCCGGAGGCCTATACTTATTTCCAATATGCCGCCTGGCAGAAGGAAGAGGAAGGCGGCGAGGCCTATGCACAGGCCCGCGACTTCTTCGCCGGCCAACTGGCGGAAATGGAAAGCCCGTCGGTCATCCTTCCGGACCTGGAAACCGGAGACCGTACCGGCCGCGAAATCTATCTGCAACGGCCCGTGGAGGCAGACATCCATCCGTTCTGCCGACGGCTGGGCATCTCCCCCGCCAGTTTCTATCTAGGTGCAGCCTATATGACCCTCAGCGCCTATAACGCCAATAAGAAAGTCTATCTCTGCACCATCAGCAACGGCCGCGGCAACCTCAAGACCGCCGACAGTTTCGGGATGTTCGTGAACACCCTGGCCCTGGCCGGAGACTGCACCGTGGAAAGCACCGAAGCCTTCCTCAAACAGTGCGACAAAGACTTCCAGGAGACCCTGCGCCATCAGGAATATCCTTTCGCCAAGGTCGCCGCGGATCTGGACTTCCAGCCGCAGATCATGCTGGCCTACCAGGTGGGCGTACTGGCCGACTACCGGGTCAACGGGAAACAGGTGACAGGCGAAAATATGGACGCCGGCGCCCCCAAGTTCCCGCTGAGCATCTATATTGACGGCAGCGAGGGGCAGGAGCGCATCGTCCTGGGCTACGACGACAGCAAATACAGCCCTGCGCTGATGCAGGCTTTCGCCGATGCGATGGAATGCGTGGTGCGCGGCCTGCTGCAGCACGAAAAACTCAATGAAGTGCCGTTCGTGGACGGCGCCCGCCTGGAAGAACTGGAGGGCTTCAACCATTACAGCCAGGAAGTGGACGGCAGCCAGACCATCGTCAGCATTTTCCGCGAACAGGCCCGCAAGACGCCCGATGCGCCCGCCGTGCGTTACGAGGACTTCTCCTGTACCTACGCGCAGGCCGATGCCCTGACGGACCGCATCGCCGCCGCCATCGCCGCGAAGGGATTGCAATGCGAAGACGTGGTTTCCGTGCTGATCGGCCGCAACCAGTGGATGGCGCTCGCGTCCCTGGGTATCCTGAAGGCCGGCTGCGCCTATCAGCCGCTGGATCCTTCCTACCCCCGGGAACGGCTGAATTTCATGATTACGGACGCATCGGCAAAACTGCTGGTCGCCGACCGGGAACTGCTCCCGCTGCTCGATGCGTACGAAGGTCCCGTTCTGGCCACCGATGAGCTGGAAGCCCTGCCCGAGGGACCGCAACCGGAGGGCCCCAAACCGGAGAACCTCTTTATCCTGCTCTACACTTCCGGCTCCACCGGCGTACCCAAGGGCGTGATGCTGGAGCATCGCAACCTTGTCAATTTCTGCGCCTGGTACCGGAGCTATTACTCACTGGACGATAACAGCAGGGTGGCGGCATACGCCAGTTACGGTTTCGACGCCTGTATGATGGATATGTACCCTGCCCTCACTTCGGGCGCCTGCGTGCACATCATCCCGGAGGAAACGCGCCACGATATGGGCCAATTGGATGCCTTTATCAGCCGGAACGGCATCACGCACAGTTTTATGACCACCCAGGTGGGTGTGATGTATGCCAAGAACTACCCGGACAATGCCTCGCTCAGGCATCTCTCGGTGGGCGGCGAGAAACTGGTGTCGATGGATCCGCCGTCCTATGGCTTCCACAATGGCTACGGACCTACGGAATGCACTATTTTCTCCACCGTCTTCGACGTACTGAAGCGCGAGCCCAACATTCCCATCGGCCACGCTCTGGACAACACCTTTATGTATGTGACGGACAGTGACTTCCGCCTTCTGCCCGTGGGAGCTGCCGGCGAACTGCTCATTGCCGGCGCCGGCGTAGGCCGGGGGTACCTGAACCGGCCCGAGAAGACCGCCGAATGCTTTATCGACAATCCGTTCCATCAAGGAATGCGGGCTTACCGCAGCGGCGACATCGTACGCTGGCGCACCGACGGCAACATCGAATTCGTAGGACGCCAGGACGGTCAGGTGAAAATCCGCGGTTTCCGCGTCGAACTCAAAGAAGTGGAGGAAGTGCTGCGCGAATGTCCGGGCATCAAGGACGTCACGGTGCAGGCCTTTGACAATCCTTCCGGCGGCAAGTTCATCGCCGCCTACGTGGTCGCCGAAGGGAAATTCGACATCCCGTCGGCCGTCGCCTTCATCAAGGACCGCAAACCGCCTTATATGGTGCCTGCCGCCTTCATCCAGCTGGACAGCATTCCGCTGAATGTCAACCAGAAGGTGGACCGCAGGGCCCTGCCCCTGCCCACCCCCGATACCGGCCAGGATTACGTGGCCCCGGTGGGAGAGATGGAAAAGAACCTGTGCGAGGTCTTCGCCGAGGTCCTGAACCTGAAGAAAGTGGGCGCCACGGACAATTTCTTCGATCTGGGCGGCTCGTCGCTGACGGTGACCAACGTGCTCGTAAAAGCGGGCAAACGCGGGCTCCAGTTTACTTACGCCGATGTTTTCGACCATCCCACCGCACGCGATCTCGCGGCCTTCCTGACCGGCGGCGACGACAATCCCGTCCAGGAGGACCTGGAAGTCAGCGGCTACGACTACTCGGCCATCGACGCACTGCTTCAGGGCAATACGAAGGAGGCGATAAAGCAGGGCACGCCGCAGCGGCTGGAAGGCAATATCCTGCTGACCGGTGCCACGGGCTTCCTGGGCATCCATATGCTCCGGGAACTGCTCGAATTCACTCCGAAAGAGACCGTCATCTGGTGCCTGCTGCGCTCGAAGGGTTCCCTGACCGCCGAACGCCGCCTCCGGGAGATGCTGGTCTATTACTTTGAAAAGGATTATCGCCGGCTCATCGGCAGTCGCATCCGTATCGTGGAGGGGGACATCACCCAGCCGGCGGTCTTCTCCGCGCTCCAGGCCTCCGGAACGCCCTGGAACGTCTTGGTGAACTGCGCCGCCAACGTGAAACACTTCTCCAAGGGCAGCGACATCGAGGACATCAACTACGGCGGAGTCAAGAACCTGTGCGCCTTCTGCGAGGCCACGGGGGCACGCCTGGTCCAGATTTCCACGGAAAGCGTCGCCGGCATGAACCCGGGAATCACCCCGCATCCGATTACCGAACAGCAGTTGTACTTCGGGCAGATGACGGGCAACCAGTATGTCCATTCCAAGTTCATGGCGGAACGCCATATCCTGGAACGGATGGCCGCAGGCGCGCTCAACGGCAAGATCCTGCGGGCCGGCAACCTGTCGCCGCGGGCGCTGGACGGAGAATTTCAGGTGAATATGAATGCCAACACGACGATGGGACGCATCAAGGCCTACAAACTGCTGGGCGCCTGTCCTTATTCGCTGCTGGACACCACGATGGAGTTCTCCCCCATCGACGAGACGGCCCGGGCCATGGTGCTGCTCTCGGAAACGCCGAGGGAGAACTGCGTGTTCAACGTTTCCAACAACCACCTGCTGCCGATGGAGGATATCATCTCCCGCCTGGACAAACTGGGCGGCAAGAAGATGGAATACCTGGAATACACGGACTTCGTGGCCCGGATGCAGGTGATGATGGCCCAGCCGGACAAGGCGCCGCTATTCAGCAGCCTGGTGGCCTATGCCCAGTCTCCTTCCCACACCGAGTCCGTCATCAACCCGCCTTCCACCCACTTCACGATACAGGTGCTTTACCGGATGGGCTTCCATTGGAACAAGACCTCGTCGCAGTACGTGGATATGATTTTTGATATGCTCCGGACACTGAGATATTTTGATTGATGACGTCTTAAAGATTTGAATCATGGGACATAAAGAAGCTCTCCAGCTTTTTGGAGATAAAAAGATTAGAACAATCTGGAGTGAAGAAGAGGGGAAATGGTTTTTTTCTATCATTGATGCAGTTGATGTGCTGACGGATAGCCTTGATCCGAGAAGGTACTGGAGCGTGCTAAAGGTTCGACTCAAAAAGGAAGGAGTTGAACCTACTACAATTTGTAGTACCTTCAAAATGAAAGCCGCGGATGGAAAACTTCGCCTGACAGACGTTGCAGATCAAGAACAACTTTTCCGCTTAATACAATCCATCCCTTCTCCAAAAGCTGAACCCTTCAAGCAATGGATGGCAAAGGTAGCAAGTGACAGGATAGATGAGTATCAAGACCCGGAGAAAGCCATTGATCGTGGTTATGAGTACTATCGAAGGCTTGGTTATTCAGAAGCTTGGATCAATGAACGAATGAAGGGCAAAAATGCACGAAAAGCCTTAACTGACGAATGGAAACGGACCGGAATAACTGGGCAACAATATGCGACTCTTACGGACATAATTACACGAGAATGGTCAGGTATGACAACCCGCCAGTACAAAAATTTCAAAGGCTTACGGAAAGAAAATCTGCGCGATCACATGACACGCACAGAAAGCGCCTTGAATACTTTGGCCGAGGTTGCAACGACAGAATTATCCCAAAAAATCAATCCTCACGGATTAAGTGGACAGAAAAGTGTAGCACAGCGTGGTGGTCGAGTAGCAGCTACTGCAAGAAAAGAATTAGAAAGACAACTTGGGCAGAGTGTAATTACTCGCGAAAATGCTAAGGCCCTCCATGCTCCTGAACGCACAAACGAAATTGAGGAACAATAAATATACATCAAGGCATGAACAGATTTATTTACTTTATTTCGAGAAGCATTACCCTTCTTTTATGCGCATTCTCTGTAACCTCAATAAGAGCACAAATTAATCTCAATTCAGAAAAAGCCTTTGCAAATGAAATTATTTCTCTTGGAAATATTTCCGAAGGAGCTGTTGTTAATGCAATAGGTGGGGGCGCAGGGGCATTAAGTGGAAGATATTATAGTAGAATGTCTGAATTGAAACTATACTGTAGAATTTTCCATGAAGATTTAACTTTGGGGCTGCTTGTTAAAACATCAAATTCGCTTGATGATGATATGGAAGTTGCTTTGGGACGAGATTTCGATGAAACAAATAAAAGTCTTCAATCTATTCTTGATTGGTTTGATTCTAATCCAAATGGTTCAAGCATCTCTTTTGACGATATACAAGGACGGCATATTTTATTGAATAAAGTGCCTTATTCAATGGAAATAAAAGTAATAAATGATATTGACCATAAGATAATTGTTGACAATGTTTTTTTGAAGAAAGGTTATATACAAAGGGCCCAAAGTCTCCTCAATAATGAAAACTTAAGAAAGATTTCTACCAAGCTGATTTCATTAGGCTTATCAAAACATCCTTTTATTGAACAAAACTTTCCTTACATTACAAAATATGATTTCTGGCTATCTTCATCACTGAATGATTTGCAATCTAAAGAAAAACAGATAAAAAAGGATATCCGAATCTCAAAGAAAACTAGAGGAGATGAGTCCTTAGATGATTTAACAAAACAATTACTAACAGTAGAACACGAACAAACAATCATAACGTTTAATAACACTAATCTTTCCTATTATTCTGAATTAGGAAAAGAAGATCTGATTAAATCTGTTATAGAAATCATTGAGAATGAACTACTTTCTCCCAATTTCAGTAGACCAATAATTGAGTCTGGATTACATGCTTTATTTAATTATGAGTTAAAATATTGTTATTTATCGCAAGAAAACAAAGAGAAAGTCATTTCTCTATCTCAACAATATGACAATCTACGGAACAATTTAGAATGATACCTATCGTCCCTTCTTATGCACTCTCCTCAACAACTGGGAAAAGCCTATGACTATTTCAGTTTTACATAGAACAGTGTAAATAACCGAGAACAACGACTGAATCTAAGACTTTTTATTGTTCCTTTCAGAGATTATATGTTTCAAAAAATATTGACTATTACGGCCCTGGGTGCCCTGATCAGTTTTTCCGCTTCCGCCGACGAAGGGATGTGGATGGTGAACGCCATTTCCCGGGCGCTCGTGCAGAATATGCAGCGCGAGGGGTTCAGGCTGCCCGGCAAGGCCATTTACGATGAACAAAGCGTCTCGCTCAAGGACGCCATCGTATCGCTGGACTTCGGCTGCACCGGCAGCATGATTTCCCCGGAGGGTCTGCTCATCACCAACCACCACTGCGCCTATTCGGACGTACACGCGCTCAGCACGCCGGAACACAACTACCTCGAAGAAGGGTTCTGGGCCCGCAGCCGCGCCGAGGAAATGCCCGTCAAGGGCAAGACCGCCTATTTCCTGCGCAAAGTCATCGACGTGACGGAGGAAGTGGCCGCGCTGGAACAGGAACTGAAAACCGCCGGAAAGCCCTTCGGGATGCGCAAACTCAGTTATGTCCTGGAAAAGCGCTACAGCGAAAGCGAGGGCGCCGAAGCATCGCTGAGTTCGATGTGGGCGGGCGAGAAGTATTATATGGCGATTTACGACACCTGTACCGACGTGCGCCTGGTGGCCGCGCCTCCCGTGAGCATCGCGGCTTTCGGCGGCGATACGGACAACTGGGAGTGGCCGCAGCAGAAGTGCGATTTCGCGCTTTACCGCCTCTATAAGGACGGGCAGCCCTATCAGCCCCGCAAATACCTCAAAATCAGCCGGAAGGGCTATGGGAAAGGAGATTTCTCGATGGTCCTCGGCTACCCGGGAAGGACGGACCGCTATGCCTCGGCGGCCAAAGTGCGCTTTATGACGGAGGTCTCCCTGCCCATCGTCACGGAGGTCCGCGGCACCCAGATGGAAATCCTCCGCAGGCGGATGGATGCCGACCCGGCCGTCCGACGCCTGTATTCGGAGCGCTTCTTTATGCTGAGCAACGTGCAGGAACTCCAGGCAGGTCAGGCCGCCTGCAGCCGGCGCTTCGGCGTGGCTCAGCAGAAGGCCGCCGAGGAAAAGGCGCTCGGCATCGCCACTCCCCTGCTGGATTCGCTCGACGCGAGTTACCGCGCCGTCGAAAAAGCCGAATGCAACCGCATCTACTACCGGGAAACCCTGGTGCGGGGCACGCGGCTGGGGCTGATTGCCACCCGGCTCAATTCATTAAGCAAGAGCCGCGGAGCGGACAAGAAGGAGCAGATCGCCGCACAGGTGGAAAAGGAATTCGCCACGCTGGACCTGGCCACCGAGACCGAACTCCTGCGCTATAGCCTCCGGACCTATTATACCCACGTGGACAGCAGCCTCTGGGGGCCGTACCAAAAGCAGTTGTACAGGGATTGGAACGGCGATACGGACGCGATCTGCGACGCCATCGCCCCGAAAGGACTGCCCGAAGCCGAGGATCCGCTGTGCCGCTTTTTCGGCGATGTAGGCATCGTCGATTTCAACAAGCAGGTGGATTCCGTGTTGGGCGGGGCCAGCCTCCGGGAACTCGGCCGCCGCTATACCCGCGCCGTCTACGAAGCCCGGGACCGGCAGTTGCAGTATCCGGACGCCAATTCCACGATGCGGCTGACCTATGGCACGGTGAAGGGCTACAGCCCCAAGGATGCGCTTTTCGGACACTGGCAGAGTCACAGCACGGGCATCCTCGAAAAAGCGGATCCTTCCCACTACGATTTTACGCTCAAGCCTGAATGGGAGGCGCTGCTGCGCAGTTCCACCGACATCCCGCCGGTGAATTTCCTGACGGACAACGACATTACCGGCGGCAACTCCGGCAGCCCGGTACTGAATGCGAAGGGCGAAATCATCGGCCTGGCCTTCGACGGAAACAAGGAATCCCTGGCCTCCGACTGGTCGTTCACGCCCGGCTACAACCGCTGCGTCTGCGTGGATATCCGCTTCGTCCTCTGGACCCTGCGCCACTACGCCCGCCTCGACGGCATTCTCTCCGAACTCGGGATTTGATATTCTGAAAATCGCCCTATCTTTGCAAAACTGACATCTCAATGTTAGTTTTGGAGCGCTATGGCCATCTGGGAACTCTACCACGGCTCTCCATTAGTACGGCGAAGACCGTGCGCTCCTTTTTGCCGAAGCGAGGATAGATAATGTCCCAAAAAGTGTGTCCAGATATGTAAAAGAAAAAAGTCTGTAACTTTAAAGAGC
>LXOW01228488.1_pt3 | contig 37728 bp, 30 predicted proteins | sample 1368591 | NCBI WGS metagenome assembly LXOW01 (sample SAMN04884650, study PRJNA319009) | bovine gut metagenome | isolation source: Cow rumen | host: Bos taurus | place: Italy: Legnaro (PD) | collected 2014-07-09
TAACATAATAATTCCCAACCATAAACATCCCATTGCAGGAATTACATATCTTATTACAAAAACAGGACGTAATAATACAGAAGCAGCAACGCCAATAATAATTACACCTACCGGTACACAAATTGATGATATTCCAGCATAAACATTTTTTTCTTCTAATACTTTTTTCTTAATTGCCAGTACTATAAGAACAACCAAAACTATCAGTAATAGATTATTATCAAACATATATGAAAAATAAGATACCACTGTTCTTTTTCCAATTTTATTTATCCAATAATTATCATTTACATTTTGAGCCTGTTTTATGAATACAAACAACCATGGTAAATATCCAATCACTGTAATAATTGATGCACCAAACCAAGCAACCAACATTTTTCTGTTTTTCCAAACGAGCCAAATAAAGAGCATTCCATATAATACAGCAACAGCAACTAAAGCAAAATAATGCGTATACGCTGCAGCCAAGCTTGAAACTACAAACAATATCCAAGAAACAATTTTATTGTCGTTTATAATCTCAAACAACATCACAAATGAAAATGTTACAAATAGCATTGCCCAACTATACATACGTATTTCTACACCATTTGAAATTAAATACGAAGCTGAACCAATTGAAAGAAACCATATTGTTGCAACATATTTCCCACAATATTTTTTTATTTTACTAATTGATAATACAAACATAAGGAAACATGGTATTAACGAAAATATTTTTGTTACCGTTATCACCATATTTTCAGAAACTATCAATTTCCAAAAATCTGTCCATCCTTTTAATAATATATAATACAAAGGTGGATGTACATCCGCTGCCGTAAGTTGAANNAACATCAAGTGTTTTTTCTTTGCAGTTTAATAATTTTGTATTATTTTTAATCCAACGCAAGAAAAAACAACTAAATGGAATACTTAATGCCATTCCAACAACCGTTATACCAAGCATTGAATATTTTTCATTCAGATGAATACTCTCAAAAAAGGCATTCACATGTTTCGTATCATGCCATCTCACAAAAAATATAGCACTATTCAAAAAACTGATTGCAAATCCCCATGGCAAATATGTTTTTTTATCTGTATCTTCGAAACTTTCATCCTGTTTGAATATCACAAAGCAAAAATATAGCCCAAGTATAATACTTAAAATCGGTGCTATTTTTCCATCTGTTGTCCCCATTGCAATAAAAATAATTGCGGAAATAATATATAATAGTTTACTCATTTTTTAAACGCTCCTTTTTAACAATCCCATTTTTCTTTATTTTACTATATATAACAGAAATCAATAATGATATTAAGAAAACTAAAAACGGTTTTATCCATAAATACACATATGAAAACACATCTTGTTTTTGCGTCATTTTTCCATCATATATATCAATAAAGTAAAGAACTATTACATGAATAATATAAATGTACATGGAATATTTTTTTCCTATTTGTGTCAAAAGATTATTTTTCCCAATATCCGGACATTTTTGTGCAAAAACAAACACCATAAATGAAGCAATTATACTTCCTATTTCATAAATATTTACAAACCTATTATTCAAAATATTTGTGAAATAAATAGCTTCGCACAAAATAACACCTAAAATAAATAATAGTACTGTGTGTGCAATTTTTATTTGATATATTTTTTTATTATACTGTTTCATCCATATTCCAGCATAAAAAAAAGGAAATCCATCAAACCAAAAATTCTGAATATAGTGCCAATTTGGTTGATTACAAACAAATAACCGACCAACAAACGCTATTAAAACAATTGGATAAATTATATTGATTTTTTTCGATTTTGACAAAAAAATCAATGAAATATACGCATAAATCAAACTTACTAAAAACCACAAATGTGCTCCTTTTAACACATCAACATCATTAATAACTAAAAGCGTAAATATTCTTTTTAGTGTAAACTCTTTGATAGTACTTATTATCGTCTGACCACTAAGTATTGTATATAAAATCCTCCATACAAAATACAATAAAAAAGCACCACATGTTAACTTTACAATATTTTTCAATTTACGTTTTGCACCAATTCTCATATTGTTGTAATCATCCGAGTATGCGTAGTACCCCGATATCATAAAAAAAATCGGTACTCCTATGCTTGCAAATGTATAAACATAATCTCCAAATTTTCCTGGGAATGTTATATGAATAAACACAACAAGCATACATGCAATACCCTTAATTAAATTAATGCAATTATTTTCTTCTTTTTTGTGCATTTGTTTCATAAGTTTCTCCTATTTTTCAATCAAACTCAAATACATTTGTTCAAGTTTTTTTGCCTCTGTATGAATACTATAACCGGCAGCTACTATATCATCTGTCATATTCTTTCTTTTATTATTCACCTTATGTTTAAGCACTTGTTCTGCCCAATATGCTGGTTCCTCATTTAAAGAAATAAACTGAGTAACATCCGTAATCTTAACTTCCTGTGTAACTGTATTTGAAAAGATGCAAGGCACCCCAGATGCTTGGGCTTCAACACCAACTACGGGTAATCCCTCATATAAGGATGGTAAAATAAACACATCCATCATCTGGTACATTTCATTAACATTAGGAATAGAACCAGTAAATATTACAGAATNNCTAATATTCTTTTCTAATTCTCCTTCTCCAATCAAGAACAAAACTGAATTCTCATTCTTCTTTTTAATCTCAGCAAATATATCAATCAAGAAATCATGATTTTTTTGAAGCATAAATCGTCCCACATGTCCTATTACAAACTTATCGCCTAAATTATATTCCTTACGCAGTCTTTCTCTTATTTCTTCATTGTAAATAAATCGTTCTTCTTCAATTGCATTACGAATAATCGTATAACCTCTCTCCTCAATATTTTTCTTTCCAAAATAAAACTTTCCTGCAAGTTCACCACATCCCCATAACTCAGTCGCAACATTTGCCAAATTTGCACGACAGTATTGTTTTATCGGCCATTTCAAATCCCAATTTATTTTTGAATTATGACTATGTGCAATTCTAATATCTATTCCATTTCTCTGTGCCTCTCTTAATGCATAATACGCAAGTGCACCGTTGTGAGCATGAACAATCTGAATTTCAGGATGCTCATGAAACAAGTCTTTCATAAACGCACGGTACTTTAGTAATTTGATTGGATTAAATCCAGGAGAAACAAATACACGGCCTCCTAATTGTTCTACTTCATCCTCATATGCGCCTTTTTTGGGTTTATTTGCTAAAAAATCAAACTGTATCTTATCCCTATCTATATGCCTATAATAATTCATTAGCATAGTTTCAAGCCCAGCCCGATCCATATTGCTCACTGAATGTAAAACTCGTATCATTTCCATTCTCCTTTCACCTAATTACAATCTCCTACTTTTCATTATATCAATATTTTTTTTTCATAACAACACATTAAACCAGTAAACTTTTTATCATAGAAAATGCTGACATCAACAGATGTCAGCTTTCCCCTAATACTTTCTTTCTATTATTTTTCCAAATACACCAAATCATTAATATTAAACTAAATACAGAAATAGCTTCTCCAAATCTCCAAATCAACGGTGGATTATATTCCAAAACAATATTCCCCTCATAATTCGATGGCACCTTAACTGAAACAACATTATTTGCGCCATTGATTATTTCCATTTTTTTATTATCACTCTCCGAATACGCACAATAATTATCATAATTAAACACTGGAAACGATACTATACTCTCTCCACTTGTTTTGCAATAAACGCTTCTCTTACCCTTATTATTTTTATAATCTTTCACAACAGCACTATTACTCGCGAATGGCTCTGTAATGGATTTGGTTTTGTCTGTATCAGTTCCTGCTAATACATATTCTTCCCACCCAACATGATCATTTCCTAATTCTGAATAGTTGTTTATATACATCGCCTCTCCATTTTTATATGCTGTAGTAAACAAAAATGATGATGACATAACTGTTATTGCTACTAATCCTACCAACATACCTTTTGCCCAAGAGGTCTTGCCTTTATTCTGTAATATTTTTGCTACACACATTATAAGAATAACTAGGAAAACCGTAGCAAACTCTAAATAACGCCATGCAAACTGCACTTGACAAAGTATTCTTTGCACACTTTCTCCCAAAAAATGTACATATTTCCATGGAAACCAACGACTTGCCAAAAACAATGCAACTACAGAATATACAAAAATTTGTTTTCCATACACATATGCCTGCTCATTCTGATAATTTTCAGTTTTACGTTTCATCATTATCACAAAGAAAATTATCAATCCAATCATCAGCACACCTCCAACAGTTCTTGGAAAGCCACCAACCGGTCCTACAATTCCTGTTTTGGTTGTATATTCCTCAAAAACGCTGAACAACTGAATACCGAATATTCCACTACTTCCAACAGCAAATATCTCACGAGTTTTTAATTCCATATTCATACCATATGATGTAACAAAAGGTATTAAGAAATAAGCATTCAATCCTATGCAAAACAATATCGCCTTTGTAATGGCAATCATTTGATTTTTTCTAAATAATTTTTTTATATTAAGTAAAACAAAAAGTATTCCAAATTCCATTACCATTTCACAACTTAATATATGGCACTCAATTAGTCCAGACATTCCCAACACTAATGGAAAATATTCTTTAAAACCGATTTTTTCATCTGTCCTAATAAAATTCCACGCCCCAAGAATAATCAACGGCAAAAACATCATTGCCGTATATTCTCCAACTGCTGCCCTGATAAACACATTGATTAATCTATACATTGACAAAGTATATAAAATGCATCCAGCGATTGCAATCTTCGAATTTCCAATTATTTTATTAAAACATAAATACGAAATTAAGATTGTAAAAAATGTAATCAGAACAATGTAGCAATTATAACACAAATACAAAGGTAATCCCCAAGCCAATAAAAATGCTGGTATATAAATGAATAAGTCAGAATAAAACAAAGAAGTTACATATCCATAATCGTTCAAAACCGTTCCCTGCATTCTAACTGGAAATTGACAATTCTTAAGTTCCTCTGCAACAGCACAAATTCTGTTTAAATGAAACTTTATATCATGTCCATATAGGCAAAAATTTGCCAACGCTGGAAATGAAGCAAATATTGTTCCACCAATTAATGCTAGAACTTTTACCCTTTTATTGATATCTTTATTTTCATTCATAGAATATTTCAAAACAATACAAATAATCCACAAAATTAACAAATCAAAAACAGCTTGTGCAGAAAACTTTCCAAATACCAAATTCAAAAGCAATAAAAATCCTACCCCTGCACCAAATCCAACAATACCTATGTTAGCGATTTTATTCTTATCAAAAATACTTTTCATTTCTTTCCAACCTTTACTATTTACTTCACAACCATTTTAGCATTTTTTCATTTTTTCGACAAGAGAATTAATAACTTAGCTATTATTTCATAAAAAAAGAAGCCATTGCAGTTGATATATGAAATGATGTCCCCTATCACATAGACAGAGGACATTTCATATCAAGTGCAACAGCATAGTTGATGCTGTGATATATTATTTATTCAACATTATCTATAGCTTTAACATAATTACTGGTTTTATCAATTACGCATCCATTTATGTCAGTATTACCTTCGGTGTATACACCATCTAATGGTTGTGTATACACCGATCTAAACCATCTGTATATACCAACTTTATTATCTTCAAAGATGAAGCTCTGACATTGATTCTCATAAACACCATATGTTAATAATGATTTATTCTTTGTTGATGCTCCTAAAACAGTATTTATCTCATTTTTCTTTACAGTAATCACATAATTATTGATCTTTGCGTGGAATGCAGCATAAACAAATGCGCCATCCCATAATACATTAACAGCTGTTTTGCTATCATCATAATTATAGTTAAATATATTTCCAATAATGTCTGAATCAGCCGTTAAATTAGTGTATGAGATAAAATTCATCACTTTTTGATTACAAATAACTACGTTTCCGCTAAATACTTCTGGATCTACTGCAACAACTCTTGTTTCTCCGTTGATAATCAACTCATTATTGTATGCTTTTCCCCCCTCATACATTACATTGTAAACATATGAATCACATGTAACTTTATTATCAATAAATGTACCATATCTTTTAAATATATTAGTAATTCCCTTACCTGATACTAAAGAAGAAATATTTACTTCATTGTTCTGAACGGTAACTCCTTTTCTCGTATCAAATATTGCTCCTGAAATACTATTACCTGTATGAACAACTTTGATTTTATTGTTTTCAACATATGTATTTGTAACATTACCAAATGTCATAAAATTTGATGGTACTTCCGCTTCAATGTAGTTATTTGAAATATGAACATCATCGATTGCTCTAGAATCGTCATACCCAACTGTTATAGCCATTGTTTTTGGTGTTACATTTGCAGCCGAATACGCATACATTTTATTATTCGAAATAGTTACATTCTTAATTCCTGCCTGAGCACCTTTTTTAGTGAATATTCCCAACATTTCATCATGTGCATTTTGCTTCATGATACAGTTTGTCACTTTAGCATTAGAACAACCAGCACTCCACATATCAAGAATTCCAACACAGGCTCCTCTTTCTACACAACCCATTTGTTCCAACAAGCAATTATCAATAACTACATTTTTCCATCCCGTATATAATGTAATATTCGTGTACTGTTTATCAGCATTTCCTTTATATGCGATTACATTATCTCGTACAATGAATTCACAATTTGTAACAGCAATATCACTGGCAAACATAATACTCATCTGACGGTAATATCCAACAGACCATGTTTCTCTCGCCTCAACTCTTATTCCATCAAATGATATATTATTTCCACCAACAGTCAAAAAGTGCTCATCCCCTTGATAACCATTATCTGTATAAATAACCGCTTTACAATTGTATCCTTTTATCGAATAATTATCTCCAATAAATTTAACCTTCGAAGCGCATCTATATTCGCCTTTTGGTAATTCAATAACACCACCATCCAAATTATCAATCAACTCAATTGCCTCATTTAATCGATCTGCATCATCGTTTAACTCATTATTTGTACTATTGTAAATTATTTCATCACAATATCCAGCGCCTAATTGACGCAGATTAATTTTTTTGCTTTCAATAACTAAATTAACGTGTTGTCCTGTTGCTGTTGTCAAAGTAGAGTATTTCTTTCCGTTGCTTCTAAATGCCACTTCATAAGCCGCAGCGCCTCCATCTCCTACTGTTTTATATCCTCTTGTTTGAATAACAGCACCTACATCATAAACTACATTTGTCTTTTTCAAATCTTCAACAGTATCCACTGTAACTCTTTTTTGCGAAGAACATACAGCTCCTTCCTTTATACTGTTTTCAACATTTTTATTATATATTTCTCCATAAACTGCAGCATATGCACCTTTTCGAGCAACTGCAAACCATCTAATATCTTCATCTGATTGTAACATATTCATAGCTTCCAATCCTACTGAAACTATTCTTTCCTTAGCTATATCCTCGCCATATACTTTTTCTCCACAATACACACTACCCGTTCCACCAAAACTCCATGAAACACTATTTATTTCATCCAGTGTTTCAGGACATTTTTGTCCCTGTTTCATTACCCAATAAAATGCATTTTCTTTGTTTGTATAATCAGTTGTTGGGCATGTTGTTGGCTGTGCTGTTGGACGTACCGTTGGCTGTGCTGTTGGACGTACCGTTGGCTGTGCTGTTGGACGTACCGTTGGCTGTGCTGTTGGACATACCGTTAACTGTACTGCCGAACGTACTGCCGAATATGCTACCGTATAATTCGCATCACTTACAACTTCTTCCTCTAATGTATTCGAATTATCCACACATCCATATATTTGATAATATGATCCTCTTTTTCTCTCTGCAATCCATTTTACATTGTCTTGCTTTCCTACATAGTATTTCAATTCATTTGCAACAGTAACAATACTTTTTGAAACAACTTCTTCGTTTATTGTCTCTATTTCATTTAATGCTTTTCCCCAACCAATCCATTGCCAATTACAATTTGAAAAATCATCAAAACTTTCTGGAAATTGCTTTTCATCTTTTAGCAACCAATATCCTACCTTATATTCTTGTCCCTGATAAACAATAGGCTTAGGTGTTGGTGTTGCTAAATCAACAAAACGACCATAAATATGATAATATGATCCATTTTTTCTTTCTGCAATCCATTTAATAGTTTTTCCACATGGAACAATATATTTCAAATAATCATCTGCTAAACTACAAATGGATTTTTCAATCTTATCTCCATTTACACATTCCTGATTTTCATTAACACTACCCCAACCAGCCCAAATCCATGACTTTGAAGGAATATCTTCTAAATTCTCAGGCACACTTTCCCCTTCTTTTAATACCCAACATCCTACTTTATATTCATTAGTTGTTGATGCCAGTACTGATACCTTACAATCTTCTGTCATAATTGTAGTTGTTGACAATGCAACTGTCATTAATACCCCAAATAAAGTTTTCATTAGTTGTTTTTTCATACTACTATTCCTCCTCATTTTACACCAGAAGAACGAAAAAAGATCTTATCGAACAATTATAGAATCCGAATAAGATCTCATACACCTAACCTAGTTTCGGTAACCGGCTGCCATAGACATATATTGTCCTTAGGCCCTTGGTTTTGCGTCCCAGACTTTCAACTGGTTTGCCATTATCGTTCTAACTTTATTTTTACTTGTACCCTATCTGTACTTTAATAGTATCATACACTACTCCTCAATAAAATAGGTCTTTATTCCCAATCATTTACATTTTAAATCAAAATTTAAAAGTTTTAATATCCTTAAACCAATATAATCAAATATTTTATGTAATAGATAAGCTATACATATTGCAATAATAAACACAATCAAGTTATATACAATCAAATATTTGTCAAATGAATATGTTTCTATTTTTCCAGTCATTACTCTTAAAATAAATTCATGTATCAAATATATTTCTAGTGTTATTTTTCCCAAAAAAGATAACACTGGGAATTTATATTCTGTCATTTGAAATAGTTGAGCTGCCAATATGCACATTGGTATTGCAACTATCACATATATAAAATATTTATAATCATAACGTATTATACTTGATGTCTCATTTTTTACTCTGATGATATTAAGCAAAATAATTCCAACTATCATCACAAGTGCATTTAACCAATTATATTTCTTTGAAAACTCAATTTTTTTGAAACTTAGTTCTCCTAAATAGATTCCAAGAAAATAAGCTGGCCAACGGAATAAGAAAATAAAATACTTAGAATTATGAGCAATAATACATATTCCCAACAATAAAATCCAAACTATTCCAAATACCAAATATGCCTTAAACTTATTTTTCAAATACATTTTCATAAATAAAGGCGTCATTAAATAAAAAGCGAGAATACATGGAATATACCAAAAAAACAAATTTCCTTCCAACCAAAACAAAAAGCCTGTCATTACTTTTGCAAAATATATCCAATTCATCTTACTGAAACCTATGTTATAAAACTGTATAAACATATTTACACAAATCCATACTGGAACAATTCTAACAAAACGTTTCATAAAAAAATTTTTCAATGATACTTTTTTCTGAAAAGAATAATACATTCCAAAACCAGATATAATAAAAAAAATATCAACTCCCATATCACCACAAAAACAGCTAAAATCTATTACTTGNNCATCAACTGAGTTCTATACTTACTTATCAAACTAATTTTCATTTATCTAGTCACCTCGTTATTTTAAGATTTTTTTATGTAACGGCGTACCCTCTTTATGAATGTCTTAACACCATAAATAATTATTTCTTTCGAAATTCCTGATTTTCTAATTGCAACAACCACACCTTTTTTGGGATAAGTATTCAAAAATTCCAATCGACCATCGTGAGCTTTTGCTGGTTCTCGAAGTTGCGTATTTCCTCTAACCGCCTCTTCTATACTTCTTTTTTCTAATTCAATTTGCTTCTTAACTCTATCATAATCAAAATCAGTTTTAATTACCCGTTCCATATCATTGATACTTCCTAACTTCCAAACCAAAACACTTCAAAAGATCTGACAATTTCTGCGAATTTGCATCACGAATAATAGTAGCAAATTTCTTTCCATACTTTATTGAAAATAATCTTTCATTGGAACGGAACTAGGAATCTTTCCTTCATAATCGCACAAAAATACAGGATCTACATGATACTCTGGATCAATGCCAACTAACTCTTTAATCACAGCAACTGAATTCTTATCACGAACCGAAATATAATCCATTTTCTTCAACAAATCTGCTACTTCTTCTTTTATGTGATATTTTTCAAGTCCTTCCACCGTGGTTGTTCCAAAAGAAGCCGCATAAGTCATTATTTTATCGGCATTCGCATCTTTACCAAACAACTGTCTTGAATACCCTACATCCGGATTTGTCTATAAACAGTTAAAAACTTCATCACTACCAATTACAATAACATCCTCTTTTGCTCTAGGATTTCTAACCTCTGACATTCCTAACATAGGAAAATATAGTTCTCTAAAATCCTTGCCCAAATTCATCAAAAATCGGTTATACTTTCTGACTTTTCTACTTTTTGCACTTCTATGTTCCCATGCATATGTCATTGCTTTTTGCAACACATTTTTTTTCTTTGGTGGCTGATAATCATTATTAGGATTTGGTACAATTGGTGGTTCGATTTCATAATCCACAAACTCAACCTCATGTCCCATACTTTCAATCGTATTTTTTAATGAATATGCCTGTAAAAAAGAGCCATAATTCACAATACGTTGCATTGATATAATTCCAACTTTCATATAGTTTCCTCCAAATTAATTTATTTTGTCAACATTTGTTTCTCTTGCAATGTATATTGGACGTTTCTTTGTTTCAAGATACATCTTAGATATATACAAACCTTGAATTCCAAGGAATAACATCTGCAATCCACCAATAAAGAGCATAATTGAAATTGTAGATGGCCATCCGGCAACCGGATCTCCATTTAAAACAGCTCTGACTACAATAAATATCAAGCCAACAATAGCAGCTATACAACATAGAATACCTGTTATAGATGCAATCCAAAGTGGTGTAGTTGAAAATGCAATAATTCCTTCAATTGCATACAAAAACAATTTCCAAAATGACCACTTTGTAGTTCCTGCAGATCTCTCCACATTTTCAAATGGAATCCATTTTGTTTTAAAACCAATCCAACCAAAAATACCTTTTGTAAATCGATTATATTCTCTCATAGCTAAAATTGAATCTACCATCTGTCTTGTCATAAAACGATAATCTCTCGCTCCATCCACAATATCTGCATTGGAAATCTTATTAATCAAGCTATAAAATCTTCTGGCAAACCAAGAACGAATTGGTGCCTCGCCTTTACGGTCAGATCTTCTAGTTGCAGCACAATCATATCCTTCTTCTGTTACTGCCTTATACATTTCTTCTAACAAATAAGGAGGATCTTGCAAATCAACATCCATAGTTACTATGTAATCACCTGTTGCTGCCTCTAATCCAGCAAACAATCCAGCTTCCTTACCAAAATTTCTAGAAAAAGAGATATACTTCACCCTTTTGTCTTCAGATGACAATCTCTTAATTTCCATCAGTGTATGATCCTTACTTCCATCATCCACAAATATAAATTCAAACTCCAATTCTGAAAGTTTAGGAATGTACTTTAACATTTCATCATAAAAAATTTGAATCGTTTCTTCCTCATTGTAACAAGGAACCACTACAGAACATTTTTTCATATGAATTCCTCCTAGCATTTAAACAACAGTATTTTCAATAATTTAAACTAAACATTTTTTATTTTCCTACTATTTGCATTGTTTCTTTATATCCAGTTTTTTGTGTCAATAGAGATTTCAATTTTGCTTTTTTTGATTTTACTATATAAAATTTTAATTTATTGTTTGTATATTTCCAAGCGCCAGTTTCAATCTTCTTTATTTTTTTTCCTTTGAATACAATCTTTTGTAAGTTGCTATTATTATAAAAAGCATTTTTACCAATCACTTCAATATTGCTTCCTAAAATCAAAGTCTTTATTTTTTTGTTGGATTTAAACGCATTTTTATATATATTGACAATTTTAAATTTTGCGCCTCCTATACTTGCTATATCACTAATTACAAGCTTGGATTTATTATACTTAACTTTAGTTCCTGTAACGGTCAATTTGGAATCTCCATTATATAAATACCATACACCGTCCACACAATATTTTTTGTTTTTTTCTAACTCTACAGTATAATCAAGCCGTATTTCACCTTCATAATTTCCATATGCTTTTAAAATTATTTGGTATTTTCCAACTTTTGTTCCATCTCCTGTATAACTAACTGTAATATTATTTTTTATGCCTTCGTTTAAAACAGTGAACTTAGGATACTGTACTTTACCATTCCATTTTAGTTTTGTATTTGTAATATTAAATAAATATTTGTTTATAGTAACAGACTCCACCTTCGAAACAACGCTATAATAATAGGACATACTATCTCGAACTAAACAAATAAAAATAATTTTTGATTGTTTTACTTCTGAAATAATAGGAACATCCGTTGTCCAATTTTTGCCATCTATACTATACTTTACAATATCACCTTGTTCTAAATTTGTCACCAAAACCGCATCATGCGATTTCCCATCATACACACCTGAATAACCTCTAATATATATTGATTTTCCATCCATAGGTGTTGATGTTTTCATTACCTCAATGGCATTACTAAATTTTCCTTCATAATCCTTATTTGCAAATCTTAAATAGGCACAAACCTTATACATTGTTGAATTTGATACGGTTTGAATTTCTTCAACGTAGGAATTTGTACTTGTATTTCCAACTAATATCCATGTCTGTAATGGATAACTATATCTATAAACATGATAACCGCTTACATTCTCCATACAATCCCACATTAATGAAACAGTTGAATTTGTACTTCCTGCACTTACATTTTTAACTGCACCTGGCTTTACAACAATATATGTCGAACACATTATATCACTACTTTCTGCAAGTCTGGCATTTATCTGAGTAACTCCAGTAGAAATTCCATTTAACGCTATACTTTCATCACTACTTACCAAATTATTGCCATCATTACCAACCACTGCAATATTTCCATCTTCCGAATCCCATACTAGTTTTTGTGATGTATCATTACCTGATACAATAGTGGCATCCAAATCAATCGTCTCACCAACATCAACCGTATATATTTTTTCCGAAATTTCTACTCTGGCAGTGTTCGCATCTCCTAACGTTTTTACAGGATAATTTCCATTGTTAATACCACAATAATAATCATCATTAACCTTATAGCAAGGAGCCACCGTATAATTATAATTTGTTCCTGCACTAGCTGTTGTATCAATAAAAGAATAATTTTCTCTTCCATCAGCAGGAATATAACCAACATTTGAATACAATACTGTTGGTGCACGCATAATCATATATCCTGTCATTGACTTCTCTTTTAGACAATTCGCCTCTTCTTTTAATCCTTTGAACTCAATGTGTACACCATTTTCTTCTACTGTAACCTTTGTCTCTGCTGATGATACCATTTTTTCTGTAACAACACCTATTTTAACATTCTGCGACAATCCCCAACCATCATTAACCTTTATTTTCATATTTGTATATCCATACGTTTTAGGTGAAATTTTAAAAACTTTCTTTCCATTTTCCATTTTACCACCAACTACAGATACAATACTACTATTTTCTAATGATGCATTTATATCTAAACCAATAGAATTAGCATTAATAGGAGCATAGCTGACAATCAATTCATCTGATGTTTTTTTTGTAATACTAATACATTTTTTCGAAAGTTTTAAAGTTGTAACCGGAATATAAGAATATGTTTTGGCACTAATTATAGCCTCTTTACCATAATAATACTCTATATCTCCTGTTTCCCACTTTATAACACAAGCCTTAACACAAAACTTATACTGTGTATTTTTACTCAAACCATTTACTGTATAATGATTATCGCCAATATACTTACCGCCATTTAAAGCATCCCAAGAATTGGTGCTTGAATTCCATTGATAAACACAATACGCATAAATATTTTTCAGAGCATCCCATTCCAATTTTATCGTATCATTTGTACATGATGTAATTTTTAAATTGCTAATCTTCGTAGGTTTCACATACACATATACTGTATTAGCCAATCTTCCCTCTTTTGTATATATTTTTATATCGGCTGTTCCTTGTCCAGTTATCGTCATTAATCCTGTATTATTAACTTTAACAATTTCATCATTTGAGCTTACCCATCTTCCAACGCCTTGATTACCCGCATTTTCAGGATAATATGATTTTACTTCCAATTGCTTTGTTTTTCCAATATCTGTATTTTCAAACACATAATAACTAGATGTTAAATTTATCTTTTTTACAGTCAAACTGCTAACAGTAACTGAAATTGTTTGTAAAATGCTTGGATTATCCAATGCATAACATGTTATATTGGCATTTCCAACAGAAAGTCCACTTATTGTACCATTATAATCCACACTAGCAACACTTGGATTTGAAGATTTCCAAATTAATCTTTGATTTGCCCCTCTTGGAAAAACTTCATATTCCGCATAATATTTTCTTCCTGGTTCTAATTGTAAAGAAGACTTTTTTAATTGAATTGACTGTGTTTTTTCTTTTTCAAAACAAATTTTACACTTACCAAACTTTCCACTTCCATCCAATGGAACTGCATACACACAAATATCTCCGTATAGTTTTCTTGCAACTTTCCCATTTTCACTTACAGTTCCCATTCTTTCAGAAGAAACAAACCATTTCATTTTTTTACCAGATATTTCTTCTTCACTAATTATATTTCCACTTGCATCTTTTGTTTTTGCAACAAATGTAATCGCGTTAAGCTGAATTTCTTTTTCTGTTGTAGCAATTTGTTCTACTTCTTTACCGCTATATACTAGTTTAACTGAAGTACACAAATTTGAATCTAAACTGCTTGGTACTGTATTTTCTATATTATTTGCACATTCATAAACTCCTTGTGTTTTTGGTATCTCCACTGATTGAAACTTATTATTCTTCACATAAATCCTACCATAGTTTCCATAACAATATCTAAACAAATTATTTTTATAATACTTCCCATTACTATCACTGTAAGAATTGCCAAATGAAGAATCAGCATTAACATATCTCGTATTAGGTGCCAAAAACTCATTTCCTGAAACTTCTAATGATTTGAACCCTCCTGCAAGTTTTATTAATGATTGATAAACAACCAACGTATCATGATTTAAATAATCATAAAACTTATTATTTTTTATCACATAGTTTTTATCTGGGGTATCTTGAGAATAAATTGCAAGATTATATCTATTCGTTTCCTTCGTACCTAATCCATTAAATAAATGAACCTCATTCCCCGTTAAATTTGTATTATCACCCACAACTCCCAACTGTTTTAAACATATGATTTTATTATCATGTACTTCCGGACCATTGATTCCGTATGGGATTTCAACATCTGCAAAAATACGATTTGATTTTAATATTAAATTTCCACCTACTACATTATTTTTTCCTATTCCCTGATCACTTGTGATAAAAATATCATTATTTCTTACCATAATGTTATTAGGCGAGGAATTTCCAGAATCAAACAACATTGACCATGTTAAATATGTATTTTTTATCTCAATTATATTGTTCTCAACAAAACAATTTGTTAATTCTCCAAAGGTCATAAACTTTGAATCAGTCTCACAAATAAAATGATTTCCAGCAATATGAATATTATCTACATTCTTTGAATTTGTATAAGCAACGGTAAAACACATCGTTCTATTTCCGATAATATCCAAATATTTCAACTGCACCGAATGAATTTTATTATTTAAAAAATAAACATTTTTAACAAACGCTTTCGTATCATCTTTACTAAAAAATCCAATCTGTTCATCACGTGCATTACTATATAAATCACAATTCATAATTGTAATATTTTCTTCACCGCCGCTCCACAAATCAAGTATTCCGACATTTGCTCCTCTATAGGTTCCACTCATTTGTTCCATTCTACAACTATCAACAGTTATATTCTTATTTCCAGTGTAACAGCAGAAATTAGAATACTGTTTATCTTCAAAATAATAAGAATTATACGTTGCTTGTGGAATATTCATATCAACATTATACACATATACATTTTGCGAATATAAAATTGCAAACTGTCTCATATAATGATACAAATCTTCTTCTCTAGCATCAATCTTAAAATCAGCTAAATATGAATTATCGCATCCCCAACAGGTAAACATAAATTCACTATAGCCTTCTTCATCTCTATATGAATTATCTGTATATAAAACAGTATCTTCACCTTCACCAATAAAGCACAAATTATCTTCTCCAAAGTCTACCTGATTCCCTAATCTATATTCTCCTTTTGGAACGTAAACGACACCGCGCTTATACACACCAGATCCTGAATTAACCACTAATCCAAGGTAGTCAATAGTAGAATTAATGCCATTATGATCTTCTGATTCATCATTTGGTCGTGCACCAAACTGCAATACATTTCCTATTGCCCAAACTTCTCCATTCGGCATTTTATATGCTTCTGTCTGAATATTAGCCCAAAGTCCGTTTGCTAATTTTACTCCTCCTATTGTTNNCCGCCATCACCATTTGCATAATATCCATTTGTTTTTACATACAAACCCTCTTTAAGATTTGCTTTTTTCAATTGTTCAACATTATCAAAAAATGTATTCGTTGTATTTAAATTACCATATTTGTATTCTTTTAAAAACGAATAGCTGATATCTTTATAAATTTTTGCTTGCGCAATAGGCACACTACTATCAACATTTACATTTTCCGTATCAGTCAACTGTTTATTTACTGCAGCGTTAACATTTGTGCAAAATAGAATTATGGAACATACACATACAATTCCTAACTCTACCAAATACTTTTTTACCATTTTTTTCATTCGATCTTATCCCCTCTCTTTTAGCTAAATCTTCTTCGTCATCTTATAAAATGTCTTATACATTCCCGGATGTCCAATCATAAAACAACGAAACTTCTGTTTTCCTGACAATGGTTTGAACTTCTTAAAGAAATCCATATTCTGATTTAAAATACCACAAAACTCATTATACTTTTCTTTTCCAAAGTCATCATCCGCTTTTACAAGACACAAAATATGTCCATACACATTGTACAAATACTTATATTTTGCAGCTTCCGTAAGTTTTGGAAAATGTTCTTTGATAAATTCATACTGATGTTTCAATGCCTTTGCTTCATCTAATTTTCCATAATGGAACTCGCTTCTGGTAATACTTTCAGAAACCTGGAAGTAATAATACAAAGGAATATTCTGATATACGATCTTATCTGCTGCCTGAAAGATTTCAAAAGCAGTTCCAAGATCTTCATAAATAGCGCCTTCCGGATATGTAATATTGGCAAACAATTCTTTTTTGTAAAGTTTTGACCATGGACTGCAAAACTGCTGGTTTTCGATAATCTTTGCTACCGCTTGAGAACTGTTCATTACTTCCAATTCTCCCAGTGGTTTATCATCTCCCACATCACTTCCCATAGACAATTCATATCCACAGATAGAAAGATCCGCATCATTTTCTGTTAGTAAATCCATTAAAACTTCCAAATACCTTGGATGTGCATAATCATCACTATCAATAAATGCGATATAATCACCTGTAGCATTTGCAAGTCCTGTGTTACGTGCTGCTGCCACTCCTGCATTCTCTTTATGTACTACTTTAATTCTCTCATCTTCACTGGCATAGCGGTCACAAATCTCACCACTTTTATCCGGCGAACCATCTTCCACGAAAATAGCTTCCCAATCTGTATATGTTTGTGCCTGAATGCACTTAATACAACGTTCCACATAATCTTCAACTTTATATACAGGAATAATAATACTTATCTTTCCAGCCATGCTTCTTCCTTCTTTCTAGTTGTAATAGTTGTCAATTCCTTTAATCTTACGGATTGTTTTTCTCTTAACCTGGTCAATCTTATACCAAACATCACTGATAAACAAAGCATTTCTAAATACATCCCACTTTAATTTCTTCTTTGCAGGAATATGAAGAAAATCCTTATTTGCCTCATATTTATCTTTAAATTTCTTACGATAACTCTGGTAACGTTCTTTTTCCTCCGGATAATTGATTTTTACCAGATAATAAAAATCCCAGAGAATTTCCATATAATGAACTAAGAAACGATGTTTCAATTCATCGGAAATCTTATCTGCCAAAAATTCTTCACGTTCTTCCAACACATACAAATAAGATGTTCTTGAAAGCTTAAATGAACGGCTGTAACTGGTTGGTCTTTTTCTCCAGTAATAAAGTGATACATCAGTGTATACAACTTCATCTGCCGCACAAAGTAAGTGTGGAATACAGAAATCATCCTCACCATTTACACCATCAGGAAAACGGAAATGTTCTTTTGTATCAAATACTTTTCTACGATACAATTTATTCCATGGTAAGATTGTCTTTGTATTTAAGGCTGTAATTAAGTGTTTCATGCAATCAACGCCCTTTAATCTCTCAACAATCTGAATCTTATCATAGTCTATCACTTCATCCTGATGATTATTGTCATCATCTTCAATTTCCAGATAATCTGCTACTGCAATGTCCACCTTATTATCTACAACTAAACGGTGCAAAATCTCAAAGTTTCTGGCATGCATATAGTCATCACAGTCTGAAAATCCGATAAACTCGCCTTTTGCAATATCGATACCACTGTTTCTTGCAGCAGATATTCCTCCATTTTCTTCACGATGAACAACTACGATTCTATCGTCTTCTTTTGCTAATTCATCACAAATCTTTCCGCTGTTATCTGGTGATTTATCATCTACCAAAATGATTTCAAGGTTTTTATATGTCTGGTTCATAATTGAACGTACACATTTTTCCAAATAACTTTCCGCTCCATATACCGGAACAATGACTGAAATTAAATCTTCCATTTTTATCCTCCAATTTACCATTGCACTCTCTGAATAATTTGAGACTGATATGTATTATCATCTAAATCAGTACAATTTAGACCTGCATCAACTTCATTTACAAATTTATTTTCAATAGTAACTTTATGCGTTGCTCCCATTAAAAACCATTCATACTCAATATCTACATGTCCCACATCCACTGCCTGACGCCCTGTTTTATGCAAATCATATGCTAGTATAGTTGCCGTAGGTCCAAGTGCAATCAAATACAGAGCTTCTTTGTCCTGCTTACAAGCCGCTTCTATAATTTCATCATACTTTCCAAAGGCATCTCTTGCCGGTGCAAGAATTCTCTTGACAGACTTTGCACCATCAAACAAATCATTTCCAATACCAAGTCGTGATTTATCACCTTCAATTAAGATAACATCTCTATCTTTCCATATTTCTTTTAAAAGTTCAAACCTTCTTGCACAAGGTGTCTTATCCGCATAATCCATGTAAGGTCTTGTCATATTCGTATTATAATATGTTTTTCCAGGTTTCAAAAAGCTAATCCAACGAACTCTATGCTCACCCATAAAACTATACCAAAAATACCTTGCATCTGCATTTAAGTAATCTAACTTATCAAATCCATCTGAAAGACACACCAAATGATTTGGTTCTTCACTTTTACAAATCTCAATCAGACGCTGTTGCATCTCTTTTGAAAAACGTTGAAACGAAGTTTGTGGTATTCCTGCCATCCATTTGTACTCTCCGTCTCCAAATCGACTGACAGAACACTTATCTTTTGCAATCTTAATCAATGTATCTTCCACTGACACGATTTTTGGATTCATCTTGGTACCAGCCTGTCGTTTTCCTTTTGATAAATAATGTTTCGACAATATTTTTCCCTTGATTTTTCTCTTCAAGCTTAAATACTTCCACCATAATGGCATTTTTATTTCCATCCATTTAGGAGATACCAAAAAAGCATTAAAATACATTCTCCGTTCTTTTGCCAATGTTACCGCTTTATCTTTTTTCGTTTTTTTCCAAAGCTGTTTGAAAACATTACGAATATCTTTTGCTTTCTGAGCATCACCATTCTTCGTTGCACAATCGTAATAATAAATCAATGTCTCCAAAGTTCTAAGAACACATAAACTATATTCCCAAGGTTCCTTTTTGCTAAAATATTCTATCTTTTCAAGCAACGCTTCCGTATTGTCCCAATAAGCTTTTATTTCACACATTTGCATAATACTTCCAGAACGTTGACGATAATGATAGGTTCTATCCATGATAAATGCAATTCTTTTCTGTGGATACAAAAACTTATAACTTACAAACTCATCTTCCCGAAGCTTTCCAACTGGAAATCTCAAGTCCTTCCACAGTTCTTTTCTGTATAATTTATTCCAAACAACCACATATTCTTCATATTGCTCTGCAGAGAACATATCTTCCACAAAATCTTTATGTTCAAGAATTCTGATATCCTGCGCTGTTTGCTTTAAGTAAATTTCTTTCTCGTCTTCCTCAACTTTTTTATATCTGCACATCACAAGATTAAAATCAGGATTTCTTTCCAAAAAAGCATACATATTGGCATACATATCCGGATGAATATAATCATCACTATCCACAAAAGCGATGTAATCACCGGTAGCTACATCAAGACCTGCATTTCTTGCATCTGACAATCCACCATTTTCCTTATGTATGACTTTTACTCTTGAATCTAATTTCTCGTACTCATCACACATCCTTGAACAGGCGTCTGCGCTTCCGTCATCCACCAAAATTATCTCTAAATCTTTGTATGTCTGGTTCAATATGGATTGAACACATGTATCTAAATATTTTTCCACATGATAAACCGGTACAATCACAGAAATCATACAAGCGCCTCCCTAAATTTATTTCTTAAGCTTTCTTCCTAAGCTCAGACATTTCCAATATATTTTCATATAAAACTGCATCCACCCATCTGAAATATAAAAGCTGTTGAAATATGCAGTTCTTTCTTTCGGAATTCCTTTTAATTTCTTTTTCTTAATCTGCTTCCAATCTTCTTTGAAAATCTCACGTATCTTCAAAGCTACGTCATCCGCACCACTTTTCTTTGCTTTCTGATAATGATACACAATATGCTCTAAGCTACGACTAACACAAGTAGCATATTCCCACTCTTCCTTCGTTGAAAAATAGTACATCTTTTCATGTAATGCATCGATATCATCAAGTGCAGCCTTTGGCTTATAATTCCCCATAATACTATTGTTTCGGATGCGATAAAAATACAATGGATGCTCCATCAATCCAACACTCTCAGATTCATACAAGGTCTTATAAGTAGTAAATTGGTCCTCATGAATTCTTCCTACCGGATAGCGAAGATTATCCCACATTTTCTTTCGGAATACTTTATCCCATGCCACAATAAACATTTCATAGTTTTCCTGAAACATCTGTTCCACTACTTCTTTATGGGATAATATTTTAAACGAATCTACATCATCCTTTGCCTTTTCATCAGCGTCGTCTTCATCATCCCCAACTTTTTGGAACGGACATACTACCATATCCACCTTTTCATTCTGCTCCATCACAGATACCATAACTTCATACATTCTTGGATGCATATAGTCATCGCTATCTGCAAATGCAACATACTCTCCTGTTGCAACCTCTAATCCAGCATTTCTTGCATCTGACAATCCACCATTTTTTTTATGGACTACCTTGATTCTAGAATCCAATTTAGCATAATCATCACACATTTTTGGACAATTATCATCACTTCCATCATCTACAAGAATGATCTCCAAATCCTTATACGTTTGCGACATCAGTGATTTTACACACTTATCCAAATATTTTTCCACTCTGAAAATAGGAACTATTACTGACAACATAGGCTTATCTCCAATCTACTTAATCTGATCTATAATCTGACTTATATACTCCTGATCTTGTAACTCCCCTATATCTCTTCCCTCTAGTGACTCATTCACATACTTATTTTTCAATGGCACCTTGCTGGTTGCTCCCATCTTAAACCACTCATATTCCACATCTACATGTCCGATATCCAGTGCCTGATATCCTGCTTTTGCTAAATCATAAGCAAGAATAGTTGCTGTAGGTCCAAGTGCAATCATAATCAACGTATCTTTTTCAAGTTCACAGGCACGGCTTAAGATTTCATCGTACTTATCAAAAGCATTGGTTGCCGGTGCTAAAATACGTTTTACGCTGGCAGCACTGTCAAACAAATCATTTCCAATACCAAGTCTTGATTTTTCACCTTCGATAAGAACTACTTTTCTATCCTTCCAAATCTGTTTTAACATATCAAAACGATTGGCGCATGGTGTTTTGTCTACATAATCCATATATGGTCTGGTCATATTTGTATTGTAATACACTTTACCAGGCTTTAAAAAACTCATCCACTTCTTGCGATACATTCCCATAAAACATCCCCAGAACTCACGTCCATAGGCATTGAACTGATGTAAATCTCCAAAAGTATCCGACAAACATACGATATGATTATCCATGTCACTTTTGCTGATTTCAATCAATCGTCTCTGCATTTCCTTAGAAGGCTTCTGAAATGTATTTTGTGGAAGATCTGCCATCCACTTAAACTCTCCATCACCAAATCGGCTAACGGAAACTCCATCTTTTAATATTTTTTCATATGTTTCTTCTACGGAACGTATATTAGGCTGCCCTATAAAGGGCTTTGTAATCTTATCTTTTCCAATCCATACTACACAGTAAAAGAAATGTCTGATTTTACGAATTGTGCTATCTGCCATAACAACCTCCCGCTAAGCTCTTTTTTTCTTAAACTTTCCAATGATTTTTCCAAACATTTTCCCAAAAATATTTTTTACATATTGGAACTCATTTGTTTTTCTATACACAAGATAAAATACCACATTTGGAATAACAACTGCTAATATTGCAAGAGCACCAAAGCGAATTCCTAGTCCGGCAAATCTAGTCCAAAATCCTGTCTCTGTACATGCCTTTAACACTTGTGGTGGCATTATTAGCTGTTGCAATCCAAAACATACCGCTCCAGTTGCTAATACTACAGCTAGATATTTAGCTCCTGTGATATAATACTCTCTTGTTTTCTGCTCTAAAATATACTTAAATACAATTCCTGGGCGTACAGCAACTTCAATGGATGTTGCAACTACAGTTCCAAGGAAAATACCCGGAAGACCAATGATTCTTGCACCTGCTATGGACACAACCAAGTTACCTATTGCTGTTGCAAATGCTAACCATTTATCCTGTTCAAAAATACCTCCGGCAACTTTTACGTTATATACTGCAGTTTTATGACCACTAATATAATAGTTGAACAAGATTAGGAACAATGTAACTGCTGTTACTGTATATCCGCTTCCCCACCATGTCTTATCAATTCCTAACCAAATATAAACAAATGGTGTCATCAATGTAAATAACACAATGGAAGCAAAACCATAAATCCAAAATGTTAAAAATCTAAAATTCTTAAATGCAACATACTGTCTTTCTTTGCCTTCTGAAGCGATTAAGTTACCAAAACTTGCTGTCTGGGAATTCATGATTACATTCATAAATCCGTTTACATTGGTAAGTAAAGAATTGTAGTTACTGATAAATCCTGATGCTGTTGCACTGATTACCCAGGTAATGATAATATGGTCAGTTGCATTTACACAAAGAGAACCTATTCGTGATATAACCAATGCCTTTACATTTTTGATAATCGGAGCCAATTCTTCTTTCGTCAGCTTTTCTGCATCTTTATCTTTCAAATATGGATACAATCGATTCATATACCAGTTAGTTGCTAAATTCTGAATCAACTGAACCGCAGCACCAACACAACAATACATAAAGAAATCATGTGTCAAGAACAACATTACTAACTGTCCTGTCTGACATGCTAAATTTGCTATTAAATTGATATTTGTAAAAATATACGTCTTTTGCTCGGCATTTGATAAACTATACTTGTAAGAAACAAAATATGAGCATACTGTATTAAATAAATACAATAAATAAATTGCATATATGTTACCTGCTCCGGCAATATCCTCTTCCGTTAACATATGTGGAATGATTGGCATAACCGCTAAGCCTACTACAGCAACAACAAGTGCAATTACTCTATATGCTTTCTTATAAAATGCCATGTATGATTTAATCTTAGGAATATCCTCAGTAGCTACCAGCTTATATAAGCTGTAATTCATAGCTGTTCCAATTCCCAACTCTGCAAATGATAACATGGTTAAAATGTTACTAAATACATTGTTGATACCATTGTTTGCATTTCCTAAAATTCCGATAAAATATGTACGTGATACAAAACTATAAATCATAACTACGATTCTACTAAGTGCACCCCACGCAATATTTTTTTTCATCTTATCTACTCTACCGCCAGACGACATTTTTTTCACCTCAAAAATCTTTTCTAATTAACCTTTTCTCGCTTGTCTTACCTTTGTCAGTAATAAAATCAATCTTACTTGTTTCTTCTTAATCAGACTAAGTACAAGCTTTTGATTTCTTGTCAATGGAACCAATGACATTTCATCATATATTCCATCCTCTCCAATCTGGTCTACAACCTCACGGAGTTCTTTTAACACTTGTTTTTTCGCCGGTGCTCCCGGTCTTACAAAATTCACAAGACTTCCAATACATACATCAATGTAGCTTCCTACAAAACGCTTTTTCAATGCTTCGTATTTTCCTTCTTCCAAAAGGAACTGTTTAAGTCTTATCTGATTGCTGATTCCTTCTTGGAACTGGTTCTTACGATACACTGCCAACGTTGTGTTGTCCCATCGAATATAATGATACAACGGATCGGTTACAATTACGATACGTTGTAACTTATTATACAAACGAATGCAAAAATCAAAATCTTCTGCAATCTTTAATACCGGATCAAAAGTAACTCCTGATGCTAACCATGCATCTCTCTTAACACAGAGTCTCCATACGGAACCAAAGATATTGGAAGACACACCATCTTCCGGATATACTTTAATCATCCACGGAATTAGCTGTTCCCAGATTTCTTTTTCTGTCAAAACCGTACCTGTTTTCCAAGGCAGCAGTACTTCTTCTTTCTCAGTCCCACTCTCTGAAAAGAAAGAACACAAAGAAGCCTCGGCATCCTCTTTTTCCAAATGTTTTACTAACAATTCATATGCATTTTTTTCAACATAATCATCTACATCAAGAAATGTAATATATTTACCCTTTGCCTCAGCCATGGCTGTATTTCTCGCCACAGACACACCTTCATTTTTTTTATCAATCAAGGTAACTCTTTCATCTTTTGCTTCCCATTGTTTTAACTTTTCAAGGCTTCCATCACTAGAGCCATCATTGACTGCCACAACTTCTATCTCTTGTAGCGTCTGCGAAAGCAGACATTCCATAGCTCTGTCTACATAAGCTTCGCCGTTGTAAATAGGAACCACAACACTTATTTTTACTTCATCCATTCCTATTCTCCTTTAATTCTTTACCAAAGTATCTCTTAAAATTACTTTCCATTTTGCCAGCTTAAACTTAAACTGTTTTTTTCTATAGTAAGATGGATCCATATCCTGTTTCATCTTAATGACATCTTCATTACTCTCTAACAAAGCAAGACATTTCTTTTTATCTTCTTTGGATAATGGCTGTCTCTTGATTTCCATTTTTTCCGAAGTGTAAACTTTTAATAGGTATTCGTTTACTTTGTTTCGATTGTTATCGTACATTCCCTGCTCCACATAGAAATCACGATATTTGTGAAAAATCAGCAATCGCTTTTCCAAATATCGCAAATATTTTGCAGTTTCTTTTTTTCCAATTGTCTGTACATACATCAAAGAATCTGTGTTAAACCGAATGTAATAGTAGAGTGGATCATCAATCACTGCAATCTTCTCCACATATCTCAAATAGTGAAGATTAAAAACAAAATCCTCGCCAAAATCCATATCCGACGAAAAGCGAAGTTCTCTTAATGCCTCTCCTTTAAACAACTTATTCCAAAGCACTCCATAATGGAAGGAATACGGATTGTTCATAATATTCTTTAAGAAAACTTCTTTCGAATACACCCCCGGCTCTTCATCCGCTTTTGATGCTCTTTGAAAATTCAAATTTTTCTCATAAAACCCACATAAAACCATATCTGCCTGGTTGGTTTCCATAGCATTTACAAGCTTTTCCGTCATGTTAGGTTCCAAATAATCATCACTGTCCACAAACTGCACATAATCTCCTGTAGCAATTTCAAGTCCGGCATTTCTTGCCTTAGATACGCCTTCATTTTCCTTATGGATGACTTTTACACGTTCATCTTTTTTCGCATACTCTTCACAAATTTCTCCACATTTATCCGGAGATGCATCATCGATAAGAATGACCTCTAAATCTTTATATGTCTGGCTAAGTACAGAATCTACACATGTTGGAAGATACTTTTCTGCCTTATAAACTGGAATAATAATTGATACTTTCATCTATACACGCTTCTTTCTTGGTGTTCCTAATAAAAATGGTTTCAAAAATGATAAATATTTTGTATCTAAAAGTTTCATAATGAGAAGTGGCACAACATAACACAATAATACAATTACTGGTATTACTATCTCAATTGGGATTAAAAACAAGCAAAACATAATTGCCCCAAATCCCGATGCAACGAATGGTTGATGAAAGAGGTAAATAACAAACGAATTTCTTCCTGTATATGAAAAAAATCTCTTAATTGTTCCCCTAAGAATAAGCGAAACTTGAACAAAAAACAAAATAATACCCATGTCAGCAACCCATTTAACTGGCTCTAACAATGCTTCAGATGGCAAAGCATTTTTATAGCATGTAAACATTTCTACACTCCATTTAATTGGTGCATACAAAGAAATATCTGGTACAAGCGCTTTAACAAATTCAATTGACATCAAACACATATATACCAAAGATATGGCCATATAAATCCTTACATACCAATATTTTACTATTTTAGAAAAATCAACATAAGAACCAATAACAAACCAAAAATAACACTTCATAACCAAATTTATGATACCCCAAAAATTAATTGGTGGGTATATTACACGTAAACATAAAAATGCTATCGATACTACTAGTAAAATATATCTATGATGTGTAAAATATTTTGTAATTGTAAAACTAATAATATTCATCACAAATAATGCATATACAAACCATAAATGATAGGAATACAAATCTTCACCATATACAGTTATCATTCCTTTCAACCAATGCACGAAGCTCTGTTTTCCATATCCGGCATTATTCATAATTCTTTCCATGCCTGGTAAAGAATTTGCAATAAAAAATACTATATATACCAACAATCCGTAAATTATATACGGAAGCATAAGGGTTCTTCCCTTTTTCTTAGTCCAATTTACAAATGAATAATTCTCTATTTTTTTTCTAAACATTCCAAAGGTTCTACCAGACAAATAAAACATAAAAGGCATATGAAAAAAATAAATCGCTTTGTAAACAATAAAAGCATAACCATTAGCAAACCTAATTGGAGATGTCATTGTATGTCCCAAAATAACCAGTAAAATTCCAAGTCCTCTTGCAACATCTATCCACTCTACTCTTTTACCATTTTCTACCACATTTCATCATTCCTTTTCTTATGAATTACATCTTCTTGGTAATGTAAAATAACAATTTTTTTGCACGCATCTTTACTAAGAATTTCATCATACAATCAACCAACGATAATTTTCCCGCAAGCTTGTATGCCTTTCTTACATCATTTCTTTCACACCATTCTCCTATACTTTTAATCTTTTCTGCTTTAGAGAAATTGTCTGCTTTAGAAATACCTTTCATAGCAAATCGAATTTGTTTTATAAAAGACTTATCTTCAATTTCTAGTTCATTTTCAATCTTTAAAACTTCCTTTGCAAACTCAACTATTTTATTATGTAAATAACAAGAATTTTCAAATTTATCTTTTCTGAATTGCAAAGCAAGGGAATTTCCATCTTCAATACAATAATGATATCCGCAAGAAGCAATTACAGATATTTGATTACAATTTTTAATGTAATCCAAATTAAAAATCAAATCTTCTCCCAAATTTAATTCTAACGGATATCCACTCTGTATCAATTCTTTTTTATAAAGTTTATTCCACGGAGTATTAATAAACCAATTATTATAAAGTTTCCAGAAAAATGTAGCTAACTCATTTATTTTAATTGTTTCACTTTTTGGTCTTCTATTACTTTCTTTTTCATTTTTATGCCTAGTGTATCCTGAAATCACCATATCACTTCCATCACTAAGCATTTTATCTACTAGCTCCATCAAATATGTTTTTTCAACATAATCATCACAATCAACAAACTGTATCATCTCTCCACTTGCCATTTCAATACCTTTATTTCGGCTAGCTGAAACACCTTCATTTTTCTTATCAACAACAATAAATCGCTCATCTTGATTAGAAAATTCATGACATATTTCACTACTTTTATCTGTTGAACCATCATTTATCAAAAGCACTTCAATATTATTGTAATTTTGTGTACGAATGCTCGTTAAACATCGTCGTAATTTTTTTTCACCATTATAGATTGGAATAATTACACTAACCTTTGGTAAATTTTCATCAAGCTTCATTTTGAGCCTCCTTAGGATTGTATTTTCGTTCAAAATTTTCAATAACTAAAAAAATCATTAACCAATAAAAACAATTTTCCATAAAGGTAGACGATAACATAACTATAAAAAATAATAACATTATCATGAAACCTTTTTGATTTCTTTNNCTACCAATCCAACTACTGTGGTTTCAAGAAATAATCTCATAATATCACAATGAAGTCTGTGAATCGGAAAATCTTTTATGATCAACATATAATGTGTCATTCCTAAACCTGTCAGATTTTCATCCAAATCACAAATCAAATCTAACTGATTAAATCTTCCCATTGTAAATGAATTTAAATCCATGCCAAAAGAACTTTCAAACCAAGCTGAAAACGAATCCGACAACGATGCATATATTAAAATTGGAGATAAAATAAAGAATATTTTTGTAATTATTTCAACACTTCTTGGAACGCGTTTATTTTTCAAAAAAGGATGAATCAGTATAAACAGAATCATATAAAACACATGTATTCTTTTAAACGAAAGAGCATTTAGTAATAAAGCAACAAATGCATTTAACCTTTTTTTGATGGAATGATAATACATAAAACATATTATAAACATATCTGCCAACCCAGATTCCCATGGTGAATATGAATCTGCAAAACTAATTGACATAAGATTTGCCATTGTAAAGGATTGCGGAGTTGCAATCAATACAAAATTGATTACAAATCCCCAAAATGCAAAATCAATGTAATAGTCAAGATTTTCTCTCTCATCCAAATTAACAATAATATAACAATAAACTCCAGGTAATAGGATGTAAAATAAGTCTTTCCACATAAATAAATGATGACCATTTACCGTCATTCCAAAAATGGAAACAACTGCAAATACAAATACAACACCTAAAACCTGTTTTATAATATAAGTATTCCAGGTAATGTTTAATCTTTTATAACCTAATCCAATATAAATCAAAGGCAATATAGCTACTAAAATGGAAAGAATCCAAAATGCATACTTAAAATCATCTCCAAAATTCCCCATGTAATCCCCAAGAAACCAAGACAACGCAAAAATGGTATATGTTATTCTCAATACTTTTGAATCAATTTTTATCACTTCTATACCACCTTTCCATCAATCATTATTTTAACTCTTTATTGCATCATACACTTTCTCAATAATTTCATTATCTACCGCTGGATCAAATTTTCTAGCAAACAGAAAACCCGAATTCATAATTTCATCATAATCATAAACTCTCCATGTATACGGTTTCCCTCTAGTCCAATCAATTTTTCTAAGGCATCCCTGTCTTCCGTTACGATATAAATTATGTTTAAAATCAGTGCTATTAACGATAGTCTGAAGAAACACTTCATCACCACTTCTTGAAAAAATAAAGTGCTTTCTAATCCACTTTTCTCTGTTTATTACCTCTAATGCCAATTCATGGGTAATACTAAACCAGTTTGCACCTTTCTGTGGAAGAAAATCCGGTTCTTTTTTATAACGGTTCACATGAAGCATATCCTGAATTTTCCCAAGAATTTTATCTAAAACAAATAAAAATACTAAAAATGGATTTTTTCTATTTCTTCCATACAAATGCTGAAAGATATAATATTTTCGGATACGTTTCATATCACTCTCACGAGGTACCGGACTATCAAAATTGAGAAATTCCTTTCCATTTTCTTTTTCAAAAAAGGCATGGATTTCATCCTGATTTTTTAACGGCAAATCTGCTCCGGATAACAAATGATAATAGTCATATCTACCGGTATTTACTGCTTCCTTTAATAGGTTTATCTCACACTGAATCCCAGAATAAGCAGCCCATTGTATTCTCTTTCTTGCAATAAAAAAAACTTTTGATTTTTTTACACTGTCCCTGATGTAATCTTCATCAATTTTTCCAGCTTTTTTATCTATATGAATAAATATATCATTACGCTCATCATCTAACAATTCCAATTCTTTCTTCAAAAAATCAAAATTGTTATGCGCCATAATCAAATACGCGTGTTTACTCATCAATTCACACCCCATTCGTCTTTCTTGTCTCTCGTTCTAGTCTCTATTCTTTTTCTGAAAACAACGCCTCTTGAAGGAAATCATAACTTGACTGTCTCACTTGGGCTTTCTTCTCATTAAATGTAGAATAATCAATCGGAGACTCCAATAACTGTTCAATTCTTCCAAGTTCCTCTTCTTTGAAAATTCGCTCTGTCAAATCAAACTGACCTAATAATGAATTTACCTTCTTCACACGACTTGGGTTTGTTAAAAATGCCGCAAAGTTTCTCTGTGTGATCAAAGAAAATACTGCACCATGGAATGTACCAGTAAACACAAACTCAGCATTGCGGAACATCTCCACCCACTGGAACGGAGATACATTTATGGTAATATCAGAATAATACTTTGCATATTCTCCTGCACCATAGATTTTCAAGCCATGTTCTTTTGCATATTTTTGAATGCGTTCATGACCTTCCTCCGGCATCTTCTCCACAAAATACATAAGAATGTATTTTTCCTTCTGCAAACGTTTTACAAATGCATCCTCATATACCGGAAAATCATATATCAAAGTCGGATCCAAAACTCTGGTTGGTTTATAACCTAAAATTGTTTCTGTTAATTTCTCTGACAAATCATCTCTGGCAGAAATGCTTGTAAAGTTTTTCATTCCTTCCTTTACATAATCAGGAATTGGATGTTCCAAATTTACTCCACCACAACTAGGTGCATAAGATAAAATTCGATCTGCTTTTAATCCACATGCAAACTTAATTGGAGAAGCTGCTTTGTCTTCATAATGCCACACTTCATCACTACCGATAATGATGGCATCAAGTCCCAAAGCGTTAATCTCTTCTGCATTTTTCACCCTTTTTGTGATATTTAGGTATTTCTTCTCGGCTTTACTAAAGGTAGCAGGAATTTTTATTTTTTCCATATATGCCTTAAGACTCTCTTTCTTATAAAAGAAACGGAAACATCCTCCGATATTGATAATTTTATGTTTACGATTTACATAATTTACAATCACTACTTCTGCTTCCGGATATGTTTCAGTCAAATACTGCTGCAATGCATACGTCTGTAAAAAAGCACCGTAATTCTTTATATAATGATGGGTAATAATACCAATCTTCATTTTGTCACATCCTTTTCTTACAACCATTTCTTCTGTAACCAAACTTTATATCTACTGTTTTTTATACAATGCCAATGTTCTGTCAACAATGGAATCCCAGTTAAAATTCTCTTCTACGTAGGAAATATTCTCTAACTGTTCCGTCTTATCTTCCTTTAACATAGCAGAAAGCTTTTCTTTTAAATCTTCCACATTGCCATGTTTAAAACTAGTAGCATGAGTTCCTACCAATTCTGTATTTTCAGGAATATCACTCACTAAGCATCTTCTACCATATCCCATAGCTTCCAAAAGACTGATAGGCATACCTTCCAGATCACTTGGCAATACATAAAGACAACAGTTGCTATATAATTCCTCCAATAACTCATCCTGCACAAATCCAGTCATAATTACCCTGTCATCTTTTGCAGCAAGCTTTTTTACTTCCTGCATATAATCAGATGAATGACTGGCTCCTCCTGCGATTACCAGTTTCTTGTCAGTATCAACCCCACGAAAGGCTTCCAAAAGGTAATGCACACCCTTTTCCGGCACGATTCTTGCAAGAAACAGCACATACGAACCTTTTGTCAAACCATATTTATCTGTGATTAAAGCTGCATCTCTTCGATTTGGAAGATGAAGACCATTTGGAATATATACAGTATCTCTTCCGTAAGTTTCCTTAAAATATCTCTGCATATTTTTTGAAAGCACAATCACTTCATCTGCTTTTTTTGCAGCCATTTTTTCCCCGAACTTTAAATATTTCGTAGCAAATCCTCCCCACTTGGAGCGTTGCCAGTCAAGTCCGTGTATGGTAGCAACCGTTCTCTTTCCAAACAGTTTTGGAAGCCATATCATAGCACATGGGCCTTCTGCATGGTAATGAATCACATCATATTTTCCAAAAGTAGCGCGAATACTTGCTAAAACAGAGTAAATCATGGCGTTTAATCCCTTTTTATCCACAGTAAACACTGTCTTAATATTCACACCTTCGTATTCTTTTAATTTTTTCAATGAATATGTATCGTCAGATACATGCTTCCCCTTACGATTATAAGCTACCACCTGATGTCCTTTTTTCACCATTCTTGTAGACAATTCTTCTACCACAACCTCAACTCCACCTTCTCTGGATGGAATACGCTTATGTCCCAACATTGCGATTTTCATATGAACCTCCTGGTAACAATTTGCTCATTTTTCTTTAGAAACCAAAATACTTTATCGTTTAAAACAACATATTCTAATCTTTATTCATCAGGTCCAATTCTTTCATCAATGCCAGCTTACGATTTGCCAGCTTCATATCCTTTGAAACATTAGCTGCCTGCGCCTTATCCTTTACAAAGAATACACTTAACTGATTAAATCCTCGATGTATCCAGGCAATCCAAACTAATGAAGGATGTTTTCTGGCATACATATAGCGGAAAGATAAATCTTTATGACCTGGGAAAAAGGTTTTCTTCCACATGCGGATCTTACTGATTTTTTTATCTTCTTTTCCCTGTAATGACTGATACACAATTGAGTAGGCTCTGCGATCCTCACCCTGATCTGAGGCACCGTCTTTTAATATGCCAACTTCATACATACGCGCTAACGAAATCTCCGCCACACTATCACTATATGTATCATCCAATAAAAAGTCTTTTTTCATGCCAAAATAGCGGACACATATACTAAACAATGTACAGCAAAAATTTTCATACCCTAACATCTTCATCTTTTCCCAAAAAGACGCTTTGTTAATCTGATTACCATAGGCATTTACAAACAGAGCAATATCAATAATAGTCTTTAATGAACATCCGCTGTATGTTATGTGTTTTATTAGATGGAACAATAAAAACACAAGATGATCTTCATGTCCCATGGTAGTGATATCAAGCCCGCTTACACTCAGCTCCACAAGACGATCTTTGTTTGTCAGATCCATCTCTTTTAACATTTCGATGCGCTTACCCTCATAGTCCTCAAACAGACAACAATGAGCCTCTATCATAAATTTTTTATTCAGCACATACACAGGAACCACGTCCTTTGAATGTTCAATATTTTTTTCAAAATGAAAATCAACCAAAATCTTTTCGAACGCTTTCAGTGACTTTGGATCTACATACATATCCATATCACAAGATTTACGAAGCATTGGCTCCGGATAAAGATCAGCAACTACCGGTCCTTTAAATAAAATCACTTGAATTCCCTGTTTTTTAGCTTCTTTTAAGATACGGGATACCAAATCATAAAACTGCAACTTTTCCATTCCGACGCGGAATGTCTGCGCCTGAAGCCATCCCATCAATCCTTCATCCGGTTGTTTTTCCTTTGGTAATTCAGAAATCTTTTTATAAATAATTGTATGCACTTCTCCCATGCCGGCTACTGACAATGTTCTAAGCCAATCCATATCGTCTTCCGGTATTGGAGCAGGTTCATCATATAACACACTATGTAATAATTTTAAGATATACTCAACGTTTGAATTCATAAATCTTCCTCATTTCTAGAGACATTATTTTTTCTTTCTTCCAAACAATCTTCCAATTACCCTTAACTCTTTTTCTTTATTCCCCACATAGTAATTATCATTTTTCACATAATCATGATATNNCCCCCAACAAACTTGCACCATATTTCTTATACGTTTCAAAACACTCAATAATCTGCTTTTTATAACTTCTCTCCGGTGACGCTACAAGAATTACCTGATCTACCAGTCCGATAACAGCATTTGAGTCTGATGCAGCACCAGCAGATGGAATATCAATAATTACAAAATCATACTGTGATTTTACTGCATCGATAAGATTCTTCATATTGTCCGAACATAATAACTGTACCGGTGACGCTGCCGTACCTCCCGGTATGATATCCATCCGTTCTACACTAGTACCATAAATAATCTTCTCCATGGATATTCTTCCTGCCAAATACTCTGAAAGAGTTGCTACACCTTTATCTTCCCCTGCATTCCAGCCTTTTCGCATATCACCATCAAGCAATAACACTGACTTTCCAGACTGTGCAAGTCCTCTTGCCAAAAATACAGAAGATGTAGTAGCCCCCACCTTTGGATCTGTACCACAAACTAAAAATACAGTATCGTTTTGATGCTGTTTCTGTAAATGCATCTTTACTACAATTTTATCATAAGCAGTAGCCAGTCTTGGATTTGCTGCAAATGAAATATTTACCTGTGTTCCATTGTTCATGACTCTGCCTCCTATTCTTTCACTTCAGGAATTACACCAAGAATTTCAATTTCTCCGTCCAAATCACACTCTGAAAAATCCTGCACTTTTGCAGAAAATATTACTCTAAGTACCATAACCATACATGCCAATACAAAACCAACACCAGTAAAAATAATCATAGTCATTTTTTTATTTGTGTCATCCTGTGCATAATACATGGCTTTTTCTGCTTTTTCAAACACCTGAAGATTTTCATCTCCTGTTAAGTTTTTATACTCTACTGCAAAAGCTTCTGCTACTGCATTTGCAACACCTGTAGCAAGCTTTGGTTCGTCTGAAAATCCATTGACATATAGAAAATTTCCATTTGCATTGGCACTATAAAAATACCCAATATTCGTCTCATCTATTCCTTCAATGTCCAGAAGAGCAGCAGCTCTCTTTGCCACATTTCGACTATAAGCAATTTCTGAAAATTCAGTCAAATCATCTGGGCTTGTGGCTGTGGTATTATTATTTCCTGCCGCATTCTCATCCACTGAATAATTTCCATATGTTGTACTGTGATATACTGATGCTGATGCATTATAATTTCCCACTTCTTTAGCATTTAGCATAGTATATAAGCCAACCAACATACTCAACACTACAACTAACCCAATAAGATGCCGTTTCTTCCAAAGTTCATAAAAACAACGTTTTATATTAATTTTCATCTGCATAACTTTTTCCTCCCGCTTTAGTCTTTCTTTTTCACAATAACTTTATAAGTTACAACAAGAAGGACAAAAATTGCTACCAATACAAGATATTTCAGTACTGTTTTTAAAATACCATTTTCCTGATCTGGCATAATAACTGTAGTATTATTATTCACTACTTCTCCTTCAGAAACTGTGATTACCTCGTTTGAAACATCCTTTGTAAATTTATTTCCTTCCATATCCGTATATTCTACCGATATGCTTACCGTTTGTTCTCCCAATTCCGTAAATTTCACATACGCATCATGATAATCCGATGCCCCTGACTCTAGATTTCCTATTTCAACCGTTTTTCCATCTTCTTCGATATTTCCATCTAGATTGAACGTAACATTTTTCAATGTCTCATCACTACTATTCTCATAAGTAATACTAATCAATGCTTTGGAGCCAATCTTGGCACTATCAGCCACAGACACTCCATTTATCACTATTCCGCCATTTTGTTTCACCGGAATAAAAACAGATGAACTTTTTTCTGTATCCTCACCTGACATTGTATAACTTAACTTCAATGTCACCTGTGCTTTACTAATATCAATCTGTGCTCCTACATCCATTCGAAAAGATACATCTAATGTTTGACCAGGTCCAATATTTCCAAGGAATTTTTGATTTGACTCTCCATAAACCGAGGTAACCTCTGATGAACCAGAGGAAATTTCTGCCGTTATTTCTGTTGCTGCCGCCTTAACATTCTGATTTTTAATTGTAAGCTTAATGGTTGATTCAGAACCTGGCGAAAAATCTCCTTTTTCAATTTCATAAGACACAACCATTAATCCGCTCCCCGCCTCTACTGTAATCGGCTGTGGTAATACCATACCTGATACTATCAGCATCAATCCTAACATAACCTGTAATACTCTCTTCATATCAGTTCCTGTCCTTTCTTTCTCAAACCCAATGTCTTATATTTTCATATATCTTCCATTCCTGAAGCTTTGTTAATTATTCCGTAGAATATCTACTATTTTTTTACATTTTTCTTTAATATCAATAATAATTTTCACATCTATATACCTTGAACTGTTCATAATGCACAGTCCCCATACACACAAAACGAGCCATGGAGCAACTAGTTTTTAAACTTTGCTACCATGGCATACTCTTTCCCGTCTCCGCCTGTTACATAAAAGGTACCACAGCGAAGCCAAGCATGAGCTATCATCTGCTTTTTGTCCTCCAACGTTCCCACACCTAAATAAAGTGTAGTATGAACACCCCTTCTAAGTAATATTTTTCTAGCCGCCAATGCACGAACCAAGCACTTACTGTCCCACGGCGTCTTATCGGCAATTCTGTTCACCTCATAAGCCGCTCTGTAAGCCCAGTAATAATCTCTTCGTGTCACTTCCTCCGGCGTCTCTTCCTCTCGTATCCCGAAATGATTTTCTAAAAATCTCATAGGCACATTGAATACCACAAAACGATACCACATGCAATACACCCATGCTTCTACGGTAATCTTTCGATTTTTGTTATATTTAAGGAATTTTACTATATTCATTCGATCCCCTCGATAAAATTCAATTCTTCTAACTGTGAAAGAAACTTAATCGTCTCCGTCAAACATTCTTCTTCAGAAACGTCATATTCTTTTTGTAACTCAGCAACAATGTCTGATACTTTCATCCCATCATCCATCAAATCCCAGATATCATTTCCAACGCCCTTTAACATAAAATACTTTCCCTGGGCAAAATCAACCATAACCTTATCCCCCGCCAAATCTGTAACATTTGGGGTATTTTTCATTTTTATTACACTTTCGCTTGTAATCATCCGCCACGCCTCCTGTATCATTCTTTTT
>LXOW01383254.1_pt1 | contig 37684 bp, 40 predicted proteins | sample 1368591 | NCBI WGS metagenome assembly LXOW01 (sample SAMN04884650, study PRJNA319009) | bovine gut metagenome | isolation source: Cow rumen | host: Bos taurus | place: Italy: Legnaro (PD) | collected 2014-07-09
CCGAGAAGTTCTTCCTCTTCAAGGACACCGACGACAAGTACTACACCATCGAGGAATACAAGACCCTCATCAAGGAACAACAGACCAACAAGGACAAGATGCTCGTCTATCTGTATGCCACCGACAAGGACGACCAATACACCAACATCGAGAACGCCAAGGCCAAGGGCTACAACGTCCTGATGATGGACGGCATCCTCGACCCGCACTTCATCAGCGCCTACGAGCAGAAGGAAGGCGAAAAAGGCGACGAAAGCCGCGCGATGTTTGCCCGCGTGGACTCCAACACGATTGACAAGCTCATCGTGAAGGACGACAAGGAAGCCGAATCGAAACTCGACGACAAGCAGAAGGAGACCCTGAAGGCCGCCTTTGAGAAAGTCATCGACAAGGTGAAGTTCAATGTGGCGTTCAGCAACGAGGGCGAGACGGACGCGCCCGTGGAGGTCACCCAAAACGAGTGGATGCGCCGTATGAAGGAGATGGAGCAGATGGGCGGCGGCCCCATGTCGTTCTACGGCTCCATGCCCGACAGCTACACGCTGATGCTCAACACCAACAGCCCCGTCATCACCGGCCTCTTGGACAAGGACGAAGCCGAGCAGGAAGCCACCATCAGGCAGATTTACGACCTCGCTTTGCTCTCGAAGAACTTGCTGAAGGGCAAGGATTTGAGTGAGTTTGTGAAGAGAAATATGGCAAACTTGTAGTTCCCCTTAATTGCATAAAAGAAATCCCCGCAAAGCCATTCTGCATTGCGGGGGTTTTGTTTTAATTGTTCCGAAAATCATTCTGCTGGATGTACCGGACGGATAGTCAGGCCAAGATTTCGAGTATCAAACGACATACTATAGTCATTCCCTTCATTGAAAAAGAGCCACGCGCTTCCAGAGTCGTCAGGATGCTCAGCATACAAAGAACTTGACCAATAATAGCCATAATAGCCTGATACTGTCGTCCCTTCCTTAAAACCAGCGAAAGGCAAAACAAGCCGATTCCCGTTTGGTCCGACAAAAGCCCAATCGTTTACCCCGTTGACATGAGGTCCATCAAGAGTGCAATTATTGATCAATTCACGCCATTGGTTATATGTGGGAATATGCCATCCTCCACCCCATAAGACCGATGCTGCATCATCACATTCTTCCAAAACCTTTATATCATCTGCAAAACCTTGGAAGTTTTCAAACGGACGCATAAAATATTTCGTAATGCCATCCGAATAATTACCAAACTGATAGGTATTCCATGCATAAACCTCTTTGGGGCCAGTTTCACCCCATGCAAAATAATCGCCATAATCTTTAGGCGCATCAGCACCCACATTGCAAGTTGCCCAAAGCGTACCGCTTGGTAAACCTAGGTCAACGTAATCATGGTTTCCAATACTTCCGCTAACACTTGCGCCATGATTTTCCCCATTATTCGGCTCGTCAGATTTATTGCATCCAGAAACAATGATTGCTGCAACAATTAGCATGATGGCTGCTATGGACTTTGTGAATTTGTTCATTTTATTGTTGGTTTTAGACTTTGCAAAGAAACAAAATATAAAGGGATTATCAAAACTCATTTCACTGAACACACCGCCCGAACCGTTTGCCCTCGGTTGCGGTCGCTGCTGCCGCAGAGGTGACTACTGTCGGAATTGAAATGGAAACCCCACGAACGGTACGGAAATTCTTTATTGAGTGAAGCTGACCAGTAAAGCCCGAGGTCGGTGTTGAACACATCATCCCAATAGTAGCCGGTAGCGGGCAAAAAGAGTTCGTTGCCATTTGAGGCGGTGATATGCCATCCTTTCACGCCGTTCAGGGTGGTCCACTCGCCCGTCGTGTTGAGGAACAGTTCCTCCCATTCTTCAATGGTTGGCGTGCGCCATTCCGCGCCCCAGTTGGCTTTGGCAGCATCGTCAGCAGGCTCCAGGATGACTTTGCCGTCAACGAAGCCGTCGAGACCGCAGCACGAATCAGTGCAATATTTGCTTAACTCATAACGATTGTGGCGAAAATTACCATAACGGTAGCTTTTCCAGTCATAGAGTTCCTTGGGCGCGGTCTCGCCCCACGCAAAGTAATCTCCATAGCTTTCTGGGGTATCGGCACCTACATTGCAGGTCGCCCACAAGATGCCGCTCGGCAATCCGAGGTCAACGTATTCGTGGCCGTTAACCTCATCCCCACCACCACCGCTCGGGTCATCGGGTTTGTTGCATCCCACAACAAGAATTGACGCCACTACAAAGAGTCCAACAACCTTTATGAGCCTATTCATTTCTTTGGTTTAGCCTTATTCTCAAAACAGCAGGAACGAAATGCCAGCCATGATCGTGTGCATCGTGCGTGTATAGGTATTATAGGGAATTCCCATGAGTGCATTTTCAGGATACAATGTTGTCTCATAGCCGATTACGCGATAGTTGTACGACACAAACAAGTTCAAGTTGGAAAAGCGATAACCCGCTTCCACATCCCAATACAAACCATTCATGGAACGTTCGCGAGTGGCATTAACTGGGTCGCCCGACGGCATCACTTCCACCGTAGGAATAGATTTCTTGCCAGCAAACATATAGCCCAGCTTTGCCCCAATGAAAAAACCTTTCTCGTAATCCTTTGAGAAATAATGCTGGAATCTCACGAAAACAGGAAAATCGAAAGAGCCTTCCATCAAACTGTAATACTCGGCACCAGCTCCCAGTCCAACAAAGTTCTTGCCCAGCATCAAGCCAAACGACATGGAGCCGCCGCCATAGAACAATCTGGCACTTGCTTCAGTTGGTGTCTCGCTAAGGAAGCCACGGCCTGCCTTCAGTTCGATATTCAGTTTTGTCGATTTGTTAGCAAACCAGCCATTCTTAGGGGATACTTCATTCTGCGCCTGGGCATAGCAACCCATGAGCAACAGGGCGGCCACCAATACGAATTGTTTTAGAACACGTTTTTCCATAGCAAAAGGATTTGTTTTGATTTGCAAAGAAACAAAAATAATACAATACCAACGCTTTCCCAACTAAAATTATTACTTTTGCGGTCAAAAGATATAATAATGCCAAACGCTAGACGATTGCTCAACAACGATGAAGACCGCCGCGTGGTGGAGGCCATCAGACAAGCTGAACTGAACACTTCGGGCGAAATCAAAGTGCACATTGAGAACTATTGCCGGGGTGATGTGGAGAAACGCAGCTTGTTTATTTTCAATCGCTTGAAAATGAATGAAACGCAGCAGCACAACGGCGTGCTTATCTATTTGGCCATCCACAATCACAAGTTCGCCATCCTTGGAGACGAAGGCATCAACAAGGTCGTGGAAGACGGCTTTTGGAACGACGTGAAAGACCTAATGCTAAGCCACTTCAAGGAAGGACGTTTTGCCGACGGCCTCGAGCAAGGCATCCAACGTTGTGGCGAGAAACTCAAGACCTATTTCCCCTACCAATCCGACGACGTCAACGAAATCCCTGATGAAATTTCCTATGAAAACAACTAAACAATATAGTCTGCTGCTTGTCCTGATACTTGTTCTACTTTTTTGCACAGGCTTGAGGGGCCAGTTGCCCACGCCGTCCTATCCACCCCGTCTAGTCAACGACTATACAGGCACTTTGAGCCATACTCAAATCAATGCTTTGGAGCATAAGCTAGTCGCATACAACGACAGCACTTCCACCCAGATTCTCGTCATGCTCGTCAACGACCTGCAAGGCATGAGCATCGACCAATTTGGCACAGAAATCGGACATTCTTGGGGCGTGGGGCAGAAAGAAAAAGGTAACGGCGTGGTGATTTTGGTCAAGCCGAAGAAAAACACCGAGAGAGGCCAAGCGGGCATCTATCCGGGCTATGGCATGGAAGAATACGTCACCGATGCCACAGCCAAGATTATCATTGACAAGGAAATGATTCCCGCCTTCAAGGAGAACGACTATTATACTGGCATCGACAATGCCGTCAACGTCATCATGGACCTCTGCGCAGGCAAGTTCACCCAAGACGAATACGCTAATGGTGACAAGGGCATCCCTATTGGGTTCATCATTCTTGTCCTCATTGCACTCATTATCATCTTCCGTTCAAGCAACGGCAACCAAAACTATTCCGGTGGTGGCAACCGTACCATCTGGATTCCTATGGGTGGTAGCTTCGGTGGAAGTAGCTTTGGTGGTGGTGGAGGTTTCAGCGGTGGCGGCTTCGGTGGCTTCGGTGGAGGTGGCTTTGGCGGAGGCGGAGCTTCGGGGAGTTGGTAATTAGTAATTGAGAATTGAGAATTGAAAATTGAAAATTGAGAATTGAGAATTGAGAATTGAGAATTGAAAATTGAAAATTGAGAGTTAAGAGTTAGGAGTTGTAGGACTATCACAATGCGGCGGCCGAGAATTTTTGAATTTTAAATATCGAATTTAATCAGAATATGTCTGAACCCATCATCGAAATCAAAAACGCATCCATTTTCCAAAGGGAGAACCTGGTATTGTCGGATGTCAACCTGACGCTACACAAGGGCGAGTTCATCTATCTCATCGGTCGTACGGGTAGCGGAAAGTCCTCGCTGCTGAAGACCCTTTATGGCGAACTGCCCGCCCGTGACGGCACTTTCAGGGTGGCTGGCTACGACCTCACCAAGCTGAAAAGAAAAGACATCCCTTACCTTCGCCGCAAAATCGGCATTGTCTTCCAAGATTTCCAACTGCTGTTTGACCGCAGCGTGGAGAAAAACCTGGCTTTTGTGTTGGGTGCCACAGGATGGACGGAGAAAGCGGAGATTTCGCGCCGCATTGATGAGGTGCTATCGAAGGTGGGGCTGGCTGACAAGCGTAAGAGCATGCCGCACCAAATGTCGGGCGGCGAGCAGCAAGGTGTCGCCATCGCCCGCGCCCTGCTCAACGACCCCGATGTCATCCTTGCCGACGAGCCTACGGGCAACCTCGACCCAGAGACCACCCTTGAGGTGATGAAACTCTTGCGCCGCATCAGCGAGAACGGCACTGCCGTACTGATGGCTACGCACAACTATACCCTCATGCAGAAATACCCTTCCCGCATCGCCAACTGCAAGAATGGGACGGTGGTGTGCTCTGATATGGAGTAGTTGAGAGTTTAAAGTTGAGAGTTGAGAGTCAGTTGAAAGTTTAGAGTTTAGAGTTAAGAGTAGATTGCCTCGATAATCTTTCGGGCATTTGACTCATTGTCATAGAGTTGCCGCATTTGGGCATCACGCTCGTCAATGTCCTCTTCAGTGAAGTCTTCTTCCATCAGGCGTTTGATCTCCGTTATCATCTGCTCAGGTTCATCAGCCACCACGCAAAGACCTCCCAATGAAGTCCCTTTTACCATATCGGAATTGACCAAGCAGAATCGGCCATTGTAGAGCGCGTTCAACAGTTTCAATTTCAGACCCGTAGGTTGGTTGGTCACTAAAATATTGACTTGCGCCTGTCGCAAAAGGTCAATCATCTCGGCATCGTCGGGGTTGGCCACCAAGGTCACATTGGGATGCTTTTCAGCGAGTTTCACCAACTTTTCGGAAGGATTCAAACCTGACACAATGCAAAGCAGATTAAGTTCGGCAAACACATTCTCAATCAACCACTTGGCTGCATCTTCGTTCTCTCTTACGGAGAGGTTGCCGTGATACAAGACGTATTCTCCCCTACCCGTTTCCGAGCACACTGAATCAGCAGAGTTGAAGCCGGGGACAAGCGTCACCTTGCCGTATTTCTTGGAGAAATAATCCGCATCCTGCTGCGAGATGGCAAAGATACCCGTCGCATTTTTCAGGACAGGCTCGTAGCGCCTCAATTTCCATGCTTCTGCATGATAGAACAGCCTTTTCCAGCCACAATTCTCGGAGTCGCCCAAACCATTGTAGTAGTCATGTTCCACATTGTGGGCCCGGACATAGATTTTCCTGTTTCTCAAGCGCTTGTCGGAAAGAATCGCGGTCGTGTGTAAGCCTTCACAAAGGATGGGATAATCATCCTGCAACAGGTCCTGAACCAGAGCCTCAGAACGGCGCGAGTTGACGATGAACGGTGTGAAACTCAACTGTTTGGCAAAGGAAGTGTCACGCTTGTAGTATTTCACTTCATGGCAGCGCTTCAGTATGTCTTGCTCGCCGCGACCGTACTCAAAGCAATGCAGATGCACTTTGACACCCGCCTCCGACAAGGCTTTCACCCGATAGAACACGTCGATAACGCCACCGTAATTGGCGGGATAAGGCACGTCGAAAGCGATGATATGCAGGTGATTGTCAGTCATAATGGCGGTAGATTTCAAGCAGTTTCAGTTCCTCGTTCTCCCAACACAACTCTTGCGCCGCAACAGACAGGTTTTGCTTCCATTGTTCCCTTCTTGCCGTGTCGGATAAACCTTCGCGAATGGTGGCAGCAATGGTTTCTGGCTGATGGTTTTCGATGAACAGACCGAGGTCGTATTGACGGATAATCTTTTCTATCTCGGTGAGATGTGAAGCGACGATTGGCACACCTGCTTGGATGAAGTCGAAGAGTTTATTAGGCAGACTGAAGCGGTAGTTGAGGTTGGTGTCCTTGTCGAGGCAGAAGCCCAACTCAGCGAGTTGCGTGTAAGTCATCATTTGCTGATAGGTCATTCGTGGGAAGAACCGTACTCTATCCGTAATTTGCAGTTGTCCAACCATTTCCTTCAGGACGGGCAGTACATCACCACCACCGATAATCATGAGGAAGCAATCGTCGAGATATTGCATAGCCTGCACCAACTCCTCTGCTCCACGCTGGATGTTGATGCCCGAACCTTGCAATATTAGCAAATGCTTATCAGTTGGCAAGCCTAAAACGGTTTTGTCGCCTTTAGGCGGTAAGGCCTTACGTGGCGGTATATTTCTGATGACATGGCACTTGACGCCATATTTCTCACGGAACAGGTCGGCAATCGAATCGCATACCGTAATCATCTCGTCCAACTTGGGCACCACGAAGCCTTCGATGCGTTTCCACACCTTTTGCACCTTGGGTCGATGAACCAATTCCGGAGTCTCTGTGAAATACTCGTGGCTGTCGAAGACCATCTTGCAACCTTTCAACTTTGAAATGAAATAATTGGGCAGGATGGTATCCAAATCATTGGACAGCAAAAGGTCGGCACGATGAAACAGCAGGAAGAAAAACAAGCGGATGTTGTATTCGGCATAGAAAAGCGGACCTTTCTCGAAAAGCAATTTCATCCGTTTCGTACCGTAAGGTCGCTCGTCCATCGGAGGACTTTTACGTTGTTTGCGCCCTACCAAAAGCACCTCATAACCAGCCTTTTGCAAGGCCAGGCACGACTTGTTGACCCGTTGGTCTGTGACCAAGTCGTTGATTACCGATACGATGGCGCGTTTCATGCGGACAAAGATACGAAGTTTTATGATGAAACGACGATAATTGACTTCTATTGTGTATTTTTGCCCCCATGAAAACCAATGTCGACCTCCAGCCCTACAACAGCTTCGGTTTCCACACCGTGGCGAAGCATTTCGTTGAAATCAATGACATTCAAGAACTTGAGACATTGATCAGCTCCGATGCGTTCAAGAACGAGAAACACCTGATACTCAGTGGAGGCAACAACGTGCTGTTCCAAGAGGATTGTTTCGACGGCATCGTCGTGCTTATCAACACGAAAGGCATCGAAGTCTTAAAAGAAAACGGCAATGATGTGGTAGTAAGGGCGCAAGCCGGTGAGGACTGGCCTGAGTTCGTCAAAAAAATGGTCGCCATGGGTTTATATGGTGTGGAAAACCTCGCTCATATCCCTGGAAAGGTTGGGGCGGCACCTGTGCAAAACATCGGTGCCTACGGCATGGAACTGAAAGACTGTTTCTTGCAATGCGAGGCCATCGAATTATCCACAGGCAACAAACGAGTTTTCACAAAAGAAGAATGTGCTTTTGGCTATCGCAACAGTGTTTTCAAGAACGAATTGAAAGGGCGATATGTCATCACCTCCGTGGACTTCCTGCTTCACAAACAAGCAGAATTGAAACTGGAATACGGCAACATTAAATCCTATTTATCGGAGCATGACATTGAAACGTCCACTTTACAGCAACTCCACGATGCCATCTGCGCCATCCGAGATGCCAAGTTGCCCGACGTGAAACAAATTGGTAATGCGGGCAGTTTCTTCAAGAATCCTGTCATCAGCGCTGAGCAGTTTGCAACCTTACAGCAGCATTATCCCGACATTCCGCATTATCCAGATGCAGACGGGATGGTGAAAGTGCCAGCGGGGTGGCTTATCGAAAAGGCTGGTTGGAAAGGCTGGCGCGACGAGCATGTGGGCGTGTACGAGAAACAAGCGCTCGTTCTTGTGCATTATGGCGGTGGCACAGGCCACGATATTGTGGGACTTGCCCAACGGATTCAGCAATCCGTGGAAGAAAAGTTTGGGATTCAGATTAGTCCAGAGGTGAATTTTGTGTAAGTCCTGCCTCAGGCAGCAAGAGCCAGAGGCTCCTGCTGCACTTTGGTAAGGTGGTTAGTTTTGATGAAGGTGTCTTACGCGGGGAAAAGTTGACACAAAGTCAACCAAAATCAAGAAAAGACATTGGCTGTGAAATTAACTGCAACAACTGCAACAAACTGCAACAAACTTAGCTTGCGAGTTTGGATTTGTGGATGTATTCGTCTGTCTTACAGAAATTTCTGGCATTGTCGTCAAAGACAATGTACTTTCTGTGCATCCAGCTGCGCAAGGTGGACTCGCCGTCGCCTCCCTTACCTTGGTTTTGTCTCAGGTTGAGGTATTGCTCGCGGGTGAAGATATCAGGCAGCAGGTTCAGCAGGTTTTGGGGACCGCGTTGGCGTTGCATCGCCGCCTCTTCTTCCAGCTCGGTTTCCAACTGTTGGCCGAAGTAGAGCATCTTGCACCAGAGGTCGTACTGCATGCTCCAGCGGATGAAGTCAGCGAAGGACTCGTCCCACTGGCAGCCGTTAGCCACATATAGCACCATACCCTTCAGCCAGGCAATCACGTTGGCGCGATAGCTGAGCACACGGTAGGCCTCCGACTCGTAGAGTTTAATCCTCTCCTCGTTCTCTTCCCTCATGGCGAGAGCAAGTTGGGTCGACTCCTCGCAGCCGATGAGCCCGTTGGCGGCTTCCAGGCGGTCGATGTAAGGCTTCAGCTCCTTGACAAAGGACTCATCGTAGATGCCCATGACGGGAGGCGTGTGGTCATCCTCGTCGCGGATGATGGTCGAGAGGTCCAAGCGGCTCAGGGTGCCGTCGTTCACCATCGTCGAGAGGAACCTGTGAGCGTTGGTCGGGGTGGTGGAGGCGTTGAAGTTCCAGCGCAGGGGCGCAATGCCGCTTACTGCGTCGCCACCCACGCGTTCCTGTCCCATCTGGGCGTTGTCGAAGGCCTTGCGGATGAGCAGACCCACCTCGCCAGGGGTGCGTTTGGTGGTCACCTTATTCAAGGCGTCGATTTCGTCAACGAGGGTGTAGAGGTAGCGTTCGCCGTTGTTGTTGGCGTCGATGATGCGCTGGTTGAAGGCGGCATCGGTCAGGTTGTCGCCCAGCATCTGGATGCAGATGTCCTTCGGGCGAGGGATCCGCATCTTCATGCCGAAGCTCATCTGTTTCCATTCCGACTCGCGTTGGCGGTTGGGGAGGTCGCGCAGGCGGATGTCCTCCATGATGAGCTCGATGGGCTTCTTGATGCAGCCCTTGCCGATGGACTGACGTCCGATGAGCACATTCATGAAGGTGGCCTCGTGGTCGACGTTGTCCCAGTAGCGGAACTTCACGCCGTGCAGATGTGCCGCGAGGGCGGGAAACACGGCTGAGGCTACAGCGGGCTTGCAGTACTGAGGCACGTTCTTGGTGAGCAGACCGATGAGTGCCGGCAGTTCCTGTGGCATTTGGGGCGGCATAGCGACGCCGCAACTTTCTTGAAAACTGTTCATAATTTTTTTGGTTTTTGTGGTTAATAAATGAGGTTGGTTTTGGGTAGGCTTTAAGTAGGAGTTAGGTAGGACTTACATAGGAGTTAGAAATTTGGATTTTTGGGTCAATTTTTGGGTCGGTTTTAGGGCATTTCTGGGTCAGCGTAAAGTCAGAGTTAAGTCAGACTTAGGTCAGAGTTAGAAATTTTGGATTTTTGGATCATTTTGGTTTTGGTTTCGTCTCATGATGAGTTTGTCGAATCNNATACAAATTGAATGGTTGCTTTTTGTTGCAGTTTGTTGCAGTTGTTGCAGTTAGATTTACAGAGAGAGACCTTGGTTTTCTCGGCCTACTAAGTTGGTTTACACCTCAATCGCATAGGGAACTTCACAACTCTTAGGTCCTGTAGAGGCAAACAACTCAATATCCTTGTCCTGAATATCAAACCATTGGTACTTGTCCAATAAATTATTGCAATCTTCAACAAATTGACTATGCAATCTCTCACTTTCTAAGAGAAACATAATACGACTAAACAAACCCGAATAATAGGCATAAAACAGTTTCTTGTTTGCGTCTTTATGCTTTGCCCACTCATCATGTAATTGCAAGTCGCCTTTATTAGCCTGACAATACAACAAAATTGGTAAAATGCGTTTGCGCAGCACTTCATTTTTCTTTTCCATCTTTCTTCCGCGATTGGCCTTTACATCTCGAGGTTTTTATTTGTTGAATATAATTTTGATGCTCCAAACAATGTACCCATCACTTCATCTCTTTTATGGTTTCATAATAGTTCCAGGGCTCTGCGGCCTCGTATTTGGCCTTTGCGCCCTTGGGGACGAAAAGGCGGTCATTGGTATTGGGCGGATAGCCTTCATCAGACTCCAAAGCGTACGGTATGGGCTCAGGCATGTGGCAATAGAGGTCCATGCCGTCGTAATACGAGCCGTCGAAGGCATCGCCAAGCTTTTTCAGAGAGGCCGGAAGATGCAACTCGGCGAGGTTGCAACACTCGTAAAAGGCACAGTCGCCAATTTCCGTCACCGACTCGGGGATGACCACCTTGGATAGGTTTTGGCAAGCGTCGAAAGCGCCCACGCCGATCTTCGTCACCGTGTCAGGGATGACGATTTCCTCCACGTCGTCGCGGCAGCAGAAGGCCTCCTCCCCTATCTCGGTCACGCCATCGGGAATGCAGGTGTTGGCGGCTGTAGTAGCCACCAGCTTTCCTGTCGCCTTCTCAACGACATGGCCGCCACGCTCCACGTAAACGGGGTTGGCGGGCGAAATTTCCACTTGCGTCAGCTCTCCGAGAGAACTGAAGGTGCCAGGGGCGATTTTGGTAAGGGTGCTGGGGATGACGAGGCGCTGCAGGCCGAAGCAGTTGTTATCTATTTCCTCAAAGGAAAACGCCCTGCTGTCGAGTTCGGTCACCCCTTCGGGGATGACGAGCGAAGCCACATTTGGTGTGGCCTGATAGCCCGTGTATGTCTCGCTCTTGGGCGGCACATAATCGGACTTGGGTGCATGCCGGTATTTGACGCCTCTGAGCACCAGCAGCGCCACGACGGGCCAATAGACAACCCACAGCAGGACGCGAAACACCTCGCGCCAGCCGACGTCCCTTTTGCTCCTGTTGGGGTCAAAGAACTTCTCGTCCATCCACCGCCCGGCAAACACGCCGATGAGGATGTAAACGGCCGCCAAGGTGGAAAAGATCACCGCATTCCAATCAAAAATGTTGCTCATAGTATTCGTATTTGATGTTTACGACATACTAATAGTAACTTTTGGTGGAAAATTCAAAATGTGCCAAAGGTTTCTCCATATTTTTCCTCAAAATATGCCAATGCCGAATTATGCGGGTCCTTCGCCTTGCAAATTGCCAACCCTGCTTGCATTTTCGACTTGGCCGCATCATAGAGCTGGTCTTCTTCATACGACCGATTGAAACCTAGCGAAGGCAACGAGTCGATAATAGCCGCCAACTGAGCCAATGCATTGAGGTTGTCGTCCATATTGTTCACATCGAATCTTAGTTCAAGCACCATCCGCATCTTGTCGGCAAAAAGTTGAGCAGCTATTCTTCTAAGCTCTGCTTCGCTCTGTGCTTCAACTGCCTTGCGTGAAGTTTCCGAAGAATTGCCGTTCAAGTTGCCAAGTCGAACATAATCCGTCGATTTCGGAAACAACTTGTTTCCAATAGCACGACCAGCTTTGCTACCAGCCTCGTCAAACATGTTTTTCAAAAAGCCCATGGTTATTTCTATTGATTATACTGCAAATATAGATACTTTTGGTGGAAAATTCAAAATAATCAAAATTCATGTTCATTTGCTATATTTTTTTATATTAAGTAACAAAGCCACAATACCAGTACCACCAAAAGACGAACCGCAAACAACGCTTAAAAACACATCAATTCTAAAAGTTTGTCCACTTGATATATAGCGATATGATAAAAACAATAACAATAAAGCAAAAACAGATCGGTAAACCATTGTCTTCCATTTGGGGTCTTTATCGTCCTCATCAATGGAAAAACTTCCATTAATGACAGCAAAAGCGCCAAAAAGCACAAATACTAATACCATTAATCCAAAAAGAATCAAATACCATCCATCAAAACCTGCGACTAAAAAGAAACTAACGAATGATACTAATCCCAGCAATGCACATACCGCATAAATCATTGTCATTCTTTTTTTCAAAGCTTTTTCTGTTTCTCGGCGTTTTCTTTCCGCCTCAATCCTCTTACGTTCAGCTTTTTCCGCTTCCTCTTTTTGCTTTTTCTTTTCAGCCTCTTGCTCCTTTCTCTTCCTTTTTGTTGCTTCCAGTTCCTGACGTTCACGCAAAGCCTGCTCTTCGGCTTTTTTCTTGGCCTCCTCGACAGCCTTTTTGCGTTCCGCCTCTGACTTTGCTTTTTTCTTTGCGGTCTCTTCTTCCTTCTTTTTACGTTCAGCTTCTGCCTTCCTTTTGGCTTCCTCTTCTTCCTTTTTCTTGGCTTCAACGATTGGATCAATTTCAGGCTCTGAAGGCACTTCCTTGATGTCCTTTACCTTCACTTTATCAGGTAGTTCGGGCTGCTCGGCAAATATGTCGCTCAATGCTGCGTCAAAATCAAATTCTTTCTTTGCCATATATTGTATTTATAAGTTAATTACTTTTTCAACCGCTGCTGTACCCATCTCCTTGTATAATCCGAATCGAAGTATTTACACATTGGATCCAAGCGGTCATCTACACATCCTTCACCAAAGATATCTTCAAACCATTCCAACTCGTCAGGATCAATTCTATTGCATCCTTTGAACATCAAATGCATAGATTTATCATTTGCATTCACAACCCAATCTTCCAATCCCTTCCCTTCAAAACGTTCACAATGATAAAACATTCCAGTCATTACTTCCACTTTTGAAACATCCCAATGCGAAAGGTCACCATTGAATTTCGTACACTTGGCAAACGCATATCTCATGTCTGTCACTTTACTCACGTTCCACTTGCTCACATCACCATAGAAGTCCGTGCCTTCAAACAGGCCTTCGTGTTCGTAGTCATCATAAAAAGTCGTAACCCTACTTACATCGATATGATTCAAATCCGCTCCAGGCCCAAGCCTTCTTATTTCATCTCTCACAATAACGAACACATCTATGTCTGTAACGACAATTCTCGAGGGAACAGCCTGAAAACTCAAGTATTTTTTTGTCTTTTGTTTTTGTTGAGCCTCGGCCTTCTTCCGTTCTTCCTCCTGTTTCTTTCTTTCGGCTTCAGCTTTCTTTCGTTTTTCTGCCTGCTTCTTTCTTTCAGCCTCTTCCATTTCGCGGCGTTTATGTTCAGCCTCAGCTGCTTTTCTTTCAGCCTCTTCCTTTTCGCGTTGCTTGCGGGAGGCTTCTTCCACCGCCTTCTTTCGCTTTTTCGCAATTTCCTTAATTGCCTCTTCGGCGGCCACGCATCCCAACAAGACGGCCTCCTCATACCATCTCATTGCCGCATCCTCATCTTTTTCAATGGCTGGATTACCAAAATAATACATGTTGCCCAAACTAAAGGCGGCTTCACCGTATTCCATTCTTACGGCGTCTTTGAACCACCTGATAGCACCAAAATAATCGCCATGGGCGAGACAGTCCTTGCCTTTAGCATAGTGTTGCTCTGCCTTGTCTTCTTGTTCAGCTTCTAGTTGTTCCTTCTTCTTGGGCTCCACCTCTTCAGGTTCAGTTTCTTTCCGAGGTTCTTCCTCCTTGAGACCCAAGTCTTCCATTGTGCCGTTCATCAAGACTTCAAGCTCGTCCTTGGTAACATGACAGCCATCAGCAAGCTCCTCGGCCAACTGTTTTGCATGTCGCAACTCAAACTCACGATAATCCCTGACTGCTTTGACAAAAGCCGTCAAATTGTCTTTCAGTCTACTGATATCAATGTGATTTTCGTTGCAATAATCGTTTAATGCATTATTCTGTGATTCCAAAGAGGCATCGTTGAACACCATCTCCGCAATACTTTTGATTATGGATTGTGTCTTCATGGCTGTATTTCCGTTATTTGATTACAGATTTCAGAGCGTCAATCTCCTTTTTGTGTTTTGCTTCCAGCTTTTTGATCTGGACTTCGTGTTGGGCTTTCAGTTTTTTGTCGGTATCTTCCACTTGTTTCGTCAGCTCCTTTACTTTAGCCTCAAACTCAGCGATTTCTTTTGAGCGCTGCGCCTTGACCTTAGCCACAAAATCGTTCATCTTTGCCATAAAACCCTCTCTTTCCTTGTCAAACTCTTCCTGGGCTTTTTGAAGTTCCATTTTCTTTTTCTTCTCACAGGTCTCCTCAACCTCTTTCATTTTCTTTTGCATTTCAAGCTCGCGCTGATGACACTCCGCCTCCATCTTTTCACACTTCTCTTGTGCTTTTTGGGCTTCCTCCTTAATCAGCCTGTCGCAATTGTCCTCAACAGCCTGCACTTTCCTTTCCATCTTCTGCACACGCTGGTTGTATTCCTTTTCGGTTTCATCATCAACGTGTTTCAGATAATCCAAATAAAACTTATAGTCTGCCATAGTTTCTACAATTTATAGAGTCTTATTTTTTCGATTGTTTCTTCGTGTTCAGCTGTGGTCAAATTAGCCGTATAGTTTTTGTAAACCGTGGATTTGTCAATGAGGTCGTTGCCAAAGATTCTCTGACCCTGACCTCCTTTCAGTTCAACCTTGATACGCCAGTCTTGCAAAGCCCTTAGCCCAAACACATCTTGATAGTGTTTGTATGTATCAGCATACACTATCATGTGAATGCCGAAATCGGGGCCATCTTGCAGCAACTTGACCAATTTGTTTGCGATGGGCGACATCATTTCCGATTGAATCCTAGCTTTTCTGAAATTATAGATGTTGAAAATGGCCAAAACAAGTCTCGGATAGTTGCCTTTTTGGGTCTTCCTTTGTTCCAATTCACTGAACATTATTCCGATATACTTTTCGATATCGGCATCGTCGGTAACCGTCTTGACATTGGAATATTCATCGTCAAGTTCCGTAAGTTTCCCTGACATAGGACTATCGGAACTGATTTTGTCGCAAATGACAAATTTGCTTTCTTTCGGCGACAAAGCTATCATTTGCTCCAAAGAGTAGTACATTACCGACATGGCCGCTTCCGTGTCCTGTCCGACCATCAAAACATTAAAGCCGTTTTCTTTCTTCAACGTGTAATATGCGTGACCGTCAACCAAAGCGAAAGGTGTACCCAAATAAATCCTAATAGGGCCATTATCGGGAACTCGACTCTTTTTCAGTTCTTGGTTCTCAGCAATGTCAGCAGGCGTATCTCCATCAAAAATAAATCTGGTGATTTTACTCTTTTCGGTCAGTTTCTCGTACCTTTCTTTCATAATGGCAATCAAAGAACTGATCTTGGAATCACTAATCCATGCACGATTGAACTTTATGTTGTTTTGCAGTCGGCCACCAGGACTGTAAACCGATTCATTTTTTTGAGTAAACGACAACGGCAAGGTGTTCCCTGAACTGAGAATGCGGTTACACTCTGTTTCCGAATCCAATCTCATGGCCATCCTCAATCCCATTTGGCTCAAAGCAGTACCCAAGTTTAGTCCTCCCAAACCTTGAGTGGATAGAATCATGTTGATTCCAAAAGCGCGGCCTCGCTCCCCAATATCCGCGATTCGCTTTGAGAATTCCTCCGCCAGCCTAATACTGGAATCGAACAATTTCTGAAACTCGTCAATGATGAGGATATAACGAGGCAATTTTTTTCCCGACTTTTTGTTATATTTTAACAAGTCATTGACATTGCCAGCCTCTTGGAACAATGCTCCCCTTCGCTCTATTTCTTTGTCAATGAATTCAAATACATTCATAGCAAATTCCAACTCGCTTTTGATGGAAAGTACTTTGATATGAGGCATGTCTCTATAAATCATGAATTCGACACCTTCTTTGTAATCAAGCAGAAGGAATTGCACCTCTTCGGGAGAATACAGCCAAGCCGTGGCACAGATGATGTCATGTAGAAGTGTGGTCTTTCCAGAGCCCGTTGCACCGCCCAAAAGACAATGGTGATAAGAATTGGAAACACCATCCTCAACACTAAGCTTAAAGTTCAACACCTCGCGCGAGTTAACTTTCCCAATGGGAACCTCGATTCCATTGCTTGAGTCTTTGCTCCAAAACACATCATCGGTTAACTTGTCGGTAAGAATCACATCCACAATTTGCGACTTTTTCAGATTGGAATTGATAGCGTTTTGCAAAGTTTCAATAACCTCTGGCGTTGGCATCTCGTTCTCGAGATGTAAGGAGAGTCTATGTAGGAGTTTCTCGTCAGGAACATTATGGACATACCATCGATCACCCTTTTCATAAACTACAGTCATCATATCGAGGAGCGGCATCGGATCAAAGCTGTTCTCATCCTTTTTCTCAAAAGTAGAGTCGAAATACATCAGCACAAAACAGCCTGCTTTTCTTCCTGTTTTTACGATTTGCAAAAGCAACTCTCCCGTTTCCTTGTCCAAACCCTTGGGGACATCAGTCATAACGATGAATTGATAGGGGTTTGCCATGTCCCCCGCCTCTTCATTGTATTCCACAAGCGTTTTTTCGGCATATTTGTAACCGAGCGTTTTTTGAATGGTATCGGTAATGCCTGTTTTTATCTGACGCAACGCAACTTTTAGTTCACTAATATCCGTGATGATTCTTTCTCCTTTGATATACGGATCAAGGCTACCGAGACAAATGAGTCCCGTACCTTCCTGACTGGCATCATACAAGGTAAACTTGCACATTCGAGGAGGCAACGACAATGCCAATCGCAACGCCATCATCTGCAGGGTTTGTTTCACGATTTTCACATTGTCGGGTGTGGACAGGAAACAAACACCGTTGGTTTGGTTTATCGGCAAAAGGGCGGGTGCCTTATCGCCACTCACAGTTGTGTATTCTCCAATATATATACCTTCGTAGGGGAAAGCACTTCCTTCCTCTTTCAACACAACTTCCTTAGCATTGGAAGCTCGCATTGGAGATTTTTTATAATAATCAGAGACTGGTATCATGATCAAAAATCAAAACCCATGTGAGCGACTTCAATGCTGCCACCCGCTTGTTCGAGGTTCCTGATGACATAGGGAACATCTGTTTCGTCAATATGGTTAATCAGGCTATTTACATACGCGCGGTCTCTTTCGTAATACGTATTCAAATAGGTATTGTATATTTCCCTCGAAAGTCCGTCTTCCTTCAATAGATCAACGGTGCGTCTGTAGCGTTCCATTTGATCCATAAGAGTCACCTTAAATGATTCAAGTTCAGCCTTAAGTCTAACAAGCGCTGCTTGTTGTAGTTCTAATGATTGGTCTGACATTTTGATTGTTTTTATTATTTGGTTGAAATTACCACGTAAGTTTGTTTTTGACGGTGCAAATATAAAAACTTAGGACGTGAAATTCAAAAAAAACAGGCAAAACCAAGTGGAGCGATTTCATGGTCTCTCCACTTGGTTTTACTAGATGAAAGTGCTACATCATTTCATCTCATAAATTACCATCACTGTATAATGCTTTTCGCCTAAATTAGATTCGGTAGCGGTTAATTTAACGTCCAGAACTTTTATCTGTTCTTTGCGTTGCGACATAAAAACATTCACACGATGCTGGAGCTCCTTCAGATCAGATGTTCCGTCTTCGTTTACGAATAACTCAATTTGCGTTGCCCCAGGCAACTCTGTGTTTTTAATTTCAGTAGATAAGTATGCCATAATTGTAGTTTTATTTGTTTATGTTTATTGTTTCATTTGGCAAAAATATGCCTTTCCAATCAATTTACCAAAGATTTTTTCAGTGCTTCAAATATAAATACTTTTGGCGGAAAATTCAAAAAACAAGCAAAAAAAATGGAGTGACCATTGGGTCTCTCCAACTGTAACATCGGAAAAGAGCTAATCTCTCTTCACTACCTTGCCTGTTTTGTCAATATACACCCACTCGTCACCATTCCCAACACATGCCGTGCCTTCATGGAACCCCCCAGCCGAATACCACTGACAAGGAATCACAAGTTTTCCTGTTTGGTCTATATAGCCGTCTTTTCCATTGTCATCCGTTACACTCGCCAAACCTTCGCAGAATTCCCGGGCATCATCCCACTGGCAAGGAATCACAAGTTTTCCTGTCTGGTCAATAAAGCCATACTTTTCATTGTTGTCCTGCACCCTTGCCAAACCTTCACTGAAATCAAAGGCATCTTCCCACTGACAAGGAATCACCAGATCGCCTTTCTTATCGATGAAACCGTATTTCCCGCCATCAGTATCTAACACCACAGCCATGCCTTCACTGAAATCATAAGCAGCAAACCACTGGCAGGGAATTACCAGCTTGCCAGTCTTATCAATATAGCCATACCCATTTACGCCATCACTTACTGCTGCCAAACCTTCGTAGAAATTTTTAGCGTTATGCCACACAAAAGGGATAACAACATTGCCTGATTCATCGACAAATCCATATTTTGCCACTAGTTCGAGATTCGGCTCTTCAACTTGGTCGAGAGACTTTTTTTCAATGTTTTCTTCCATAATTATATGCGATTCCCCTTTACATCGCGAGGTTATTAAAGGTTATTGTTATTCGTTTCGACACTACAAATATAGAAACTATTAGCGCAAAATTCAAAAAAAACAGGCAAAAAAAGCGGAGCGGCAAGTTGCTCTATCATTGGCTAATCCATATTATCCTCAAGATACTCAAACACCCCAAGGACAACGCCTATTCCAATGGCAAAGAATAATGTACCCATTTTAATTAAAACTGACGAAAGGTTTACTTAGGTTTTGCCTCAGGCAGCAAGAGCCAAAGGCTCCTGCTGCTGAACTTTGGTGAGGTGGTTGGTTTTGATGAAGTCTTTGATGAACTTTTCGATTTCTGAAGGTTTGAGTCCAAAGAGTGTGATGGAATAGAGACCGTTTTCTTCTGTGATGGTGTTGTAGATTTTGTTTTTCTTGACGAAACGACGGATTTGGTTGAATTGCTTTTCTGAGGTGGTCTTGATGGTTGTGTTCATATTGATACTATTGTTATTGGTACAACATAATATAGACACACATTGCCGAAAATTCAAAAATCGGGGCAAAAAAAAGTTTAAAACGGCATCCCAAGACCTTTATACTACAGGATAAGAAGGATGCCTGCCAGCCTCCGGCCTCTTGAAGGGGCTATCTATAGCTGATTCTGTTGTTGCGTTTTGGAATTATTCGTCTATTTCAATTCCTTCGGCTTATCCAAAACCATTGCCATCAATCAAGCAATTTACCTCTATTTGTGGATAATAATGCCTCAAAGCATACAACAAAGGCTCACTTGCATAACTCTCGGCGTGAAGATAAATGGTGCTGGCATCCAAGCGTTTCATTTTGGTGATATTCCCTTCATAATAGCATGAACCGACAAACTTTTTGAAAAGGAAGTCGAAAGGCACATACATGCCCCCTAAACCATTGTCAAGAAGGCCGTGCTTTTCTGCCAATTCCTTCATGTCTATTTCAACTTTGTCGAGTTCGGCTGTGTCTCCTTGGAGATAATAGTCAGCCTCAACAACCTCCCATTCAACGTCGCTTCCTTCATTGGGATCATAATCATCCCATTCCGCGAGGTCGTATAGTTCTTTTGCCCGCTTTTTGTCAATAAAGATGCCGTGCTCCTCATCGCCAGATGCATAACGGTAAGCCAGATAAAAAGCTGCGGTTTTATCTCCTTTGTGAGTCATTTCCCAAAGACGGTCAATGTCGTTCAAGGCATCAGTGGCATCTACATCGCCTCGGTCGCTGAGTTCTTGAAGGACAGGAAGGATGTCGTCATAAGAAAAGCCAAGCAACTCTCCCGCTTCGCACCTAATAGCATTCAGGTCTTCGGTATTGGCTTCTCCAACCCCATTGCAGATTTGTTTAAGGATTTCTTTTTCCTCGTCGGCGGGTTCTGCAACCAACAATTCTCTTCGCTCCACAGAGACTATTTCTCCAGTGTCTTCATTTTCAAAATCATCCATCCAGAAACGGTATCTCTTTTTCTGGAGTTCGGCGAATTGCTCAACAAGTTTGTGGATTTGTTCCTTTAAGGCTTCTTCCAAGTACTGCCGCATCATCGAGACAGCATGTGTTATGAATTTAATGTCGCTGTTGAAGTCGTAAGTCAAGATAGCCTTTTTCAAACCTTCAACACCGATGGATACCAGTTCTTCCACCTTCAGTCCTCTATGTTGATACTGTGCAACCAATGCAACCACAAACCTCATGCTCGATTGGCATAGTTGTTCCATCTCGTCACAGTCTTGCCCTTTTTTCTGTATGATCTTGAGCAGGGCTATTTCTTCTTCGTTCGTCAGCAATGGCGCGCGGCTAATCTCTTGCAGGAATTTGTCTATGTTTTCAATCTTCATGATACTGTTGCTTATTAGTTATTGTATGATTATAAATGAATTATTTGGTGACAATGCAAAAAAACTGACCTATGCAGCAAGAGCCAAAGGCTCCTGCTGCTGAACTTTGGTGAGGTGATTGGTTTTGATGAAGTCTTTGAGGTACTTTTCGATTTCTGAAGGTTTGAGTCCGAAGAGTGTGATGGAATAGAGACCGTTTTCTTCTGTGATGGTGTTGTGGATTTTGTTTTTCTTGATGAAACGACGGATTTGGGTGAATTGCTTCTCTGAGGAGGTTTTGATGGTGGTGTTCATAAGGATGTTGTTTTAAGGGGTTAGGCCTTAAAATAGATATTTTTTGCCGAAAATTTAAAACTTTATGAAGAAAAAATTTAAAAACAATAGTAAATTGCAGTAAATCAACGTAAAAAAATTCATCAAAAATCAGAAACGAACATACAGACAGTTCTTATCAACAATTCAAAGATTGGGGCAACAATAGAAAACGGCATCCCAAGACCTTTCTACTACAGGATAAGAAGGTTGCCTGCCAGCCTCCGGCCTCTTGTAGGGGCTATTTACGGCTGGTTCTATGACTATTTTCACTAATGATACGTCAACTTATTCTTTTTTAACCTTGTACATCGCGAGGTTTTTAGGTTAAACTATTCAATAAGCTTTTCTCAAAACTTTCAAAAATAGCAGAAGGAACTCTATTACCACCTTGAGCCCAAGTACACAATACTTGAACACCCTCTTTTTCGATTATATGATATTCCCTATGATTACCAATAACAGGGAAAAACGACCCTTTCGTAATATCTTTGAATCCGTTAAATATCAAAGTATTATATATGTGTTTGCCTATTGCAAGCCCAATTTTTGATTCTGAATGGCAAATTGCCCATTTGATGGCTTCAACTACATCTATTCTAGGATTAACGGATTTGATTCCATTCACATAATTTATTGGATTTGATATTTTAAACTGTTTAGAATGCAACGGACATAGCTCTATGGCAAACGGTTTCTTATTTGTATTAATTCCCATATTGTTCAATATCCTATTCATCCATGCATTTCTAGATTGCCACCACTTTGATGATGGAGTAGAAGTTCCACCAAAAATAAGAGGAAATGGTTTTGCATAAACGCTATACTTATTGATTTTCACTTCGTTTACAGTAGTTCCAGATTTGCTTTGATTGGACCAGTGTTGGTAATCTTGACCGACTCCTGGATTTAGATTAATCATAACAATTGAACAATTATCCATATCTCCGTAATATGGTTCGGGAAGATGGTCTATCGTCAAGTTTTTACTTTTCCCTGTGAATGGACATAATACTTTTACATTATTCATCCATTCTTGAATGATAGAATCCCATTCATTTTCAAAATCTGTAGAAGAGAACATAATACTCTTGCGATTCACCTTTACACCGCGAGGTTTTATAGGTTTATTATTTGTTTCAAACAATATTTTTCTCAAAAGTTTCATGCACTGGTCAGGCTCTGAAGGATAGCAGGGGCAAACCATCTGCTTGTATTGCTTCACAAGTTCGTCTTCCTCATCTATATATCCGAGCCTTTCAGCATATTTGTTGATCCAGTCAAAAGCCTTGGCTTCTGAAAGATTTTCAAAAAGATGGAGTCCAAAGCCATAGGCAGGGAGGTCGCCAACGGTTTTTTGCTTTTCGCCAATAGATTTTATTGTCCAGTTAAGAATTTCTGACCATTCATTACCATCATACAAATTTTCCATCACCCTAAGAAACACCAAAGTGCTAAATTCAGCCATAGCCTCTTCTATTTCCCTGATGTAATTACGCTTCGCTTTTTTTTGCTCAGTGATATAATGAAAATAGGCATGGAACAATTCGTGAATGTAAGTAGATAGTACACCGTTATATGTCGGTTCTCCATAACAAGCATCGTCAATGTTTTTCTTGTACAGTACAACTTTTTTCAACTCTGGCTGATATTCGCCCAATATCTGGTAGGAATGCTTAAACTTAAATTCACCTCCTTCTTTCTTCCAAGGATTCAACAAAGGACAATCTCCTTGATCAATGCTACACCTATGACATTCCTTCTTTCTGGGACAGTCTTTCTCAAGTCTCTTTTTCAACTCTTCGAACTCATTCTCAGATATTTCCTCTGGACGACATTTTCTTTCTTCGGAGACTTCAACACGTTTGACTTCTTTTTGTTCGTCTTGTGAATTAACAGGCCCCAAAAACTTTGAATATATATTTCCAAAATTCAATTCTCTTATCTTATCTAGACCGTTCTCGTTCTCATACATATCATTAATCAGAATACATTCGTCGTCATCGCTTTCGTGTGGATATTCACGATAAGGACGACGAGAACGATTAGCTTTTTTAGAAAGCAAATATAGTAAAAAGTTCATTTGTTAAAACGATTCACCTTTACATCGCGAGGTTTTTATGGATTATCACTATATTAAATTCTTATTCTGATTATTTCGCCACAACTTCCAATCTCTCCCAAACCTTCACCATAGCCCAAGTGTCAAGCTCGCAATAGCGGAGCAGGGCTTCGCGGGCGGCCTGGGCTTCATCGGGTTGCATGTGCTGGATTTTTGGGAAGAGCGTCATCGCATTGCCACCGTTCTGGCAACGTTCGTCGAGGTTGTGGTAATTGAGTTCCGCGTCATCAGGGAAGAGCGCAGGCAGCACGCTCTTGATGCTGAACGAGCCACCCATGGCGGGAACATAATAGTAGCCGCTCTGGAATGGCGTGAGCAGGTCTTGGATATGCTCTTGGATGTTCATCAGATGAACGGCGAGGTCGGGATACATCGTAGCCAGTTCCTTGATGCGGCTGCACTCGAAGCCTTTGTTGTAGGCCAAGGTGCAGACGTTCATCGGGATGTCCTTGCAAAGCTGCTCGGCCACGGCGCGACGCGGGTCAGTGCCGTCGCTGGGTGCCAGAAACTCCTTGTGTTGGTAGGGCGCAGTGGCACTCTCCTTAATGTGGAGCGAGTATTGGAAGGTAATCTGTTGGTATGGCTTCTGTCCGTCATATTGGGGAATGGCCTGCTGCAAGGTCTCAAAATCAAGGAAATAGAGCGGATAGCTTAGATTGGAAAGGAAATCACGGATGCCAACAACATTGATGTGTTCCTTTTGGTTCAGCGTACACTCCACCTGCATCTGCTGCTTGTCGCTCAGCTTCTCCGTGCGCAAGGCATCAAAAGTAATGCGTCCGGCATGATAGTGTTCCAGCTTCTTCGAGAAGTTCATGCGATACAGGTCGAAAACGGTAGGCTCGTCCTGTGGCACACCATGCTGACGTTTGCAGTAGTCGAAGAAAGCGCAGGTGTATGGTTTCATGCAGTGTTCGGAAAGGTCGTAGTCAGGCTCGTCCTTCATGCCCAAGATCTTCAAGGCTTGGCTGCTCTGTGCAGGCACTTTCAGGTATTCGTTCTCGACCAAGTCGTGCATGTCGATGATGACAAACAGGCTCTTGATATCCAGCTCGCCATGCCTAACATAGCTGCTGTTGAGGCACACCAAATAAGTGTTGACGACCTTGACACCGCATTGTGTAAGCACCCACTTTTGATAGGCGATGTCGGGCGCATATTTCTCCAACTTCGTTTCCTCTCCGTCACACTCTGGGAAACTGCTGCTCTTCACCTCGTAGATGTCCCAACCGTCGCCGTTGCGGCGCAGGATGTCGACGGCGCAGTAATGGCCTTCGAGGGCGAAGGACGCTTCGCAGATGTTGTCCACGCCTTGTTCCATGTACTGTTGCGTCAATTCGCACATCTTGTTCAAGTCAAGGCTACCGTCGGCATTATGTGTGGTCACTTCCTTGTAGGGACCGAAAAGTCCCATGGCGAGGTCGCCAACCTCGTTGCCTTGCTCAAAGCGGGCTTGCAACGCTGGGTCGTCTTTGGCTTCTTCGGGTTTATACACTTTCAGCCAGAGGTTCTTCGGGCATTGGCAGAAGGCGGTGTAGCGGGATTTGGAGAGGGATTTGGGCATCATATCTCGGCTTATATTACTCTACAAGTATAGGAACTATTGGCAGAAAACTCAAAAAAAAGACTAATTCTATATGATTTCTTTCATTTCTTTCATCATATTTACAGAAACATCTTCATACTTATCCATATTGTTTTCTTTATTTTCGTCAGAGTCTACATCAAAAAGAAGTTTGATGATTTCTGAAACTCTGGGTCCCATAGCATTATCGAATTTATATCCATATTTTGAATTCAAATTATACATGAGTTTTTTCATAATTTCTTCATAATGCGTCCTTTCTTTTTCACCACCTTTGATTTGTCTTCTATCTATTCCAATCTCAAAAGTAGTGATATTTGTTTGGGGAGAAATCTTTATTACGCTCCAAAATAGACCTGCATTATAAATTTTATGATAAGTTTTTCCTTTATTAAATCTAGCAGTTGGAACTTTATCTTTGATTCTTTCAATAAACTTATACATGAATGTATTTACTCTNNAATCTTTGTTTCTTTGAATGGCACGTATTTCTTGTTAAATGAATACATTATATTATTTTTATCATTGATATAACTCTTGAAATTAAGTTCAAGCAAATAAAAACCATAATCGTCAGTAGTAATTTCATTAAGTTTCTCAATTGCTTTAATATGTTCAGGTCGAGCTTCTTGACAAATCCATACAATTACTTTAGCGTCAAGATTAGAAAGATATGTAATTGCCTTTCCGATATGATCATGATCAGTTTTACCTACTTGGTTCTCAATTACAACAATATCATTTGTTTCTGTATCTTTACAAATGATATCAGCTCTGAAAGTGCCAACAAACACTTCCAGATCAACAACTTCCAATTCACGTTCAATTATTACTGAAATATCATTAATATGGTCTTTAATAAATGGTGACATACGTTTTTCTTCAATACGATTAGTGTCATCGCTTTTCCAAACATCTTCTATAGATATTTGAGTAATAAGCTCTTTTTCAGGTTTAATTTCAATTAGACTTTCCATTTTACTTTCAATATAAAAACATGTGCGTTTATGTTCAAATCTCATTCTTCCTCCCCCACCACCATCAGCAACCCAGGGTTATCAGGCTCGACAGGATTGACTCGGTAGGCGTTGATTTTTCTGGTTAATCCCGCACGGCCAGCAATCATGCCACCACGACGCAGAATGGTTGAATCATCGTCAAGTATGACAATCTTTGTGGCATCGTTGACATGGCTCTGATACCAATCACTAAAGTTCCAACCAGATTTCCTGACACGCTGGTCGCGAACCCTCCTGTTCACAGAATAGGACTCCACGCAAAAGTCGTAAAACTCCTCGTCGTTGTCGAAATAGATGATGTTGTTTTCTTTGTCGATACGCATAGGTTTGCTAGTTTTTGACGCTACAAATATAGTAACTTGTCCCAAAATTCAAAACGATTCTCAAACTGCTTAAAAAGCCGATAGTAAGACTTCAGGAGGATGGTGATTTATGATTAAGACATAATATAGAAACTTTTTGCGGAAAATTCAAAAATTTCAAGCAATAAAGTGGAGCGGCTTCATTCACCGCTCCCGTCCAAATTCATTAGTTTTTTAATCTTTTCCCTCACCCATTTTTCGTCATTCAAATCATCTGTCTTCTCTGTCCATACTCTATGCCAAACCCAATTGTTTTCCTTAGGGAAGTTCCTATGTTTAGGAAACAATCCTCTGACTTTCATCATCGCGTCATGGACTTCATTACTCAATTCCTCCTCCTTTTCCTTATGGTATTCCAACATAATGGAAATATGGTCTTGCTTTATTTCAAACTGGTAGTAATAATAATTAGGATCAATGCCCTCAAAATGGCGCTTCAATCCTTCCGTCCTGAATTTTAGATAGGATTTACTTTTTGATGATGTGTCAATACTAATCTTAGGTATTGATGCTAAAATATTCCTACAGTTGTTCGATGTTTGAGAAACGGTATCATCTCGATTTTCAAAAATAAGGTCTAACGCTCTACGATGTTTGTTGTAGATTGTATTACAAAGGTTGATTAATTCCTGATCCATGATGACATTCTTTTTTACATTATTGATATAATTTCTGATTAGCAACGACACTTCAAATCCCAATAAGCTTTCTTTTGGTTTATAAACCTTTTCCAAAATGGATATCACATCAGCATACTCCAAAACCACCCATTCATCATCGCTGGGTATTTCTCCTTCTGGTGTCAAATAGACAAAAATCTTATTATAATCGCTGAATTGTGATTGTATTTTCTCTTTGTAGGCAATTAATTGGGATTTTTCGTTTCCATTTGAATTGTGTTCATGAGAGCCGACTTTGTTCTCTATGGCTATGACAAGTTTATCTTGATGAGAAACGAGAAGTATATCTATATGGTTCCATTCTCGGTAAACATTAAATGAGTATAAGTCAGAACTCAAAAATTGAAGAGCGGAATGGTTGTCCATGTCATGTGACAGTTTTGAAACGATTCCGTAAAGAAAAGAATCACCCAGACCGTGATTTTCATTCGGATCAAGCAACCACCCAAGTATATTACTATGACGTATTTCTGTCCGAGAAATCTTAAGCACGTCAAACATATTAAACTCTTTCGTCCATTTTGATAAATCGTTGAGACAATCTGAGTCTTGCATAAATTTCAACAAGGCTTCCTTGTCGTCGTTGTAACTAACCACTTTTAGGTCGTTTTGACTATCCATTTCCATATACTACAATGATTATTAACTATATACACTATTTACTTAACCTATTTCTTCATTCTTTTGACCTAGCAAAGATAGAAATTGTTGACAATATTTTCAAAAACGATCCTCAAACTGCTTAAAAACCGATAGTAAGCCTTCTTGTTATCCAACTCATACCATTCCCTCTCAGTAGATGGGCGGGCATCGAGGTCGTAAATCCTTGCACTGGGTATGGCAAGCAGGAAGGGCGAATGGGTGGCAATCATCGGATAGACAATACGATAGAGATAGACATGTCTGTTTTCCAGACATGGAAAGAATTGTTGCAAATATGTTCTCATTGTCGTTTCGTATTTTATGGTTACGAAATAATATAGAAACTTTTTGGCAAAAATTCAAAAAAAGTTACATAAAAAGTGGAGCGGCTTCAGCGCCACCCCACTTGAGACAGTTTAAAACCCAATCCTCTTTCGCGTAACATTATTATTCAGTTGCTCGCAGCGGCAGTAGTCTTCCAAGATAGGAAGCATCTCGGTATCATTGCCATAAAGGATGCTGTTGATGGCGTGCTTGCGGGCCACGTTCTCGATTTGGCCACCGCTGAAGTCGAAGCTGCCGGCCAAAACAGCGGCATCGTCGGCCTTCAACTCGGGAATCATCTGCTGCCAGATCTTCTGGCGCACAGCGGCATCGGGCTTCTCGAACATGATCTTGTAGAGGAAACGGCGCTCGAAGGCCGAGTCGAGGTTCTCGGTGAGGTTGGTGGTGGCAATCATGATGCCGTCCAAGTCCTCCATCTCCTGCAAGATGATGTTCTGCATGGTGTTCTCCATCTTATCGACAGCGTTCTCTGCGCCCGTTTTTCGGGTACCGATAAGAGCATCGGCCTCGTTGAAGAGCAGGATGGGGGCCAAGCTGCTACGCTTCACCAACTCGCGGTAACGGTCGAAGACGGCCTTGATGTTCTGCTCCGACTCGCCCACCCACTTGCTGCGTATGCTCGGCACGTCAACCACCATGAGGGCACGACCCGTCTCACGCGAGAGCTGATACACCGTCTCGGTCTTGCCCGTGCCAGGACCGCCATAGAAAAGGCAGGCGAAGCCCTGACGGAAGCCACGCTGCTGCATGCGTTCACGGATGGCATTGTAACGCTCAGCATCAAAGAAGCCTCTCAACTCATTCACTTGTTTGCCGACAGTCTCGCTGAAAAACATAGTCTTAGGTGTAAGGTGGTTGGGATCGAGCACACCGACGACCTTCTCTTCCGTGGTGTTGATGTTCATTTCTGACAGAAGCTCGCGCTTGGCATCCTCGGTCAGCTTGAAACGCGTGGTGTCGGCAATGCCATCGATGCAACAAAATTCAATCATCTTTTGCTTTTGAAGCGCATGTGTACCTTGTCGGAGCCTACCTTTGGCGCTGGTGAAAGCGGCACTGCTCTCAAACACGTCCTCCATCTGGCCGAAGCGGATATCGTCATCGTCTTTGCAAATCAGATAATAACAGAACTTGACAAGGAGCAGCTCGCTTTCCTCACACAAATCCTGTTGTCTAACCTTTTTGACAAAATTGAGCTGCGGGTTCTGGTTGAACAAGTCCTGGAGTTCCTGGCTGAGTTCCTTCGGACTGATGGCGTCATCGTCGAGGTCCTCAAACCACTGGCTCAGAAGTTCGAACATGGCGGGACAATCGAGGCTTTTGCGTGAAGGCAGTTCGTATACTTCGTTGTGTTTCAGGCAACGGATGACAGCTGTCGGCACATCAAAGGAGTCCTCGTCCCTCACGTCGCGATAACGCAGCAGTCGGCGATGCACCAAGGCGTCGATATCGGTGGCGAGAGCCAAAACGGCAATGCTGTTGATGTCAAAATGCGAGGCTAAGTCTCGGAAATCGACATGGTTGGGACCTACCTCAATGCAGGCGGCGAAAAGTACGGCCTGCCGCTCGGTGATGCCGTATTTCTTGGCCAAGAATTGGGTCTCCGCCTTGACGGATTTCATGAAGTCTTTGCTCAGTTTGGAGTCTCTTGAGCGTTCGGCAACAGTTTCAATGGCCTGTAGCAAGGTCAATTGAGGCTTCGTTTGTGTTTTCTTTGTGGTGGTTTTCTTTTCCATAATGATAGTGATTAAGTCGATTTATTCGTTTTCGACTTAACATAATACCGAAATGGAAAAAATTCAAAGAAATGGCAAAAAATATATCGGAAGAGGACAAAAACCTAGCATTCCAACGCCCCAATCAAGTCGGTAACTTTCTGGAATCCATGCCGTTCACAATACACCTTCATCCCTTCAGCAACCTTCGCAGAAATAGCAGGGTCAATGAAATTAGCCGTACCAATCTCGATGGCTGAGGCACCAGCAAGCATAAACTCCACCGCGTCTGTTGCATTGGAAATGCCCCCCAGACCGATAACGGGAATTTTTACCGCCTTAGCCACCTGCCACACCATACGCAAGGCGACCGGCTTCACACAGGCACCCGATAGACCGCCTGTAATAACTGACAGCTTCGGCTTGCGACGCTCGGCATCAATCGCCATTCCCATCAAAGTATTGATCAAGGAAACCGAATCGGCACCTGCTGCCTCTGCCGCCTGGGCGATCTCAGCGATGTTAGTCACATTGGGCGACAGCTTGACCATCAGATGCTTATGATACACTTTGCGCACCTCGGAGACCACTTGTGAGATACCAGTACAAGTCACGCCAAAAGCCATTCCACCTTGCTTCACATTAGGGCAAGAGACATTCAGTTCGATGGCGGGGATCTTGTCCAACGCATCCACCATCTCGGCACCCTTTACATAATCATCTAAGCAAGAGCCGGAAAGATTAAGCAGCACGTTGGTGTCGAAGTCTTTGATGCGGGGATAAATGGTGTCAATAAAGTATTGTACGCCTTTATTTTGCAGTCCGACGCAGTTCAGCATTCCCGAAGCCGTTTCCGCCATACGCGGATAGGGGTTGCCTTCGCGTGGATGTAAAGTCGTACCCTTCACAATGATGCCGCCTAATTGGGCCAAATCCACGAAATCGGTATACTCCTCACCGTAACCAAAGGTACCCGAAGCCGTCATCACGGGGTTGCGCAGCACCAAGCCGCGACCCAAGTCTATCGTCATATTCACCATTTCAACCTCCTTGTGTTAAATACCGGTCCTTCCTTGCACACACACACGTGGCCGTCGACGGTGTCCTCCACGCAGCACAGGCAGGCACCCAGACCACATGCCATCAAATTCTCTAGAGAAACCTCGCACCAAACATTTTTCTCCGCAGCCAACTTCGCCACCGCTTTCATCATCGGTTTCGGACCACAGACATATATTCTATCAAAACTATGCTTTTGCCAAACCGAATGTTGGGTAACGAAACCCTTTTCACCAAGCGAGCCGTCTTCCGTGGTCACGAAGGTTTCGCCAAGTTGCTGGTAATCCGCAAATCGGATCAAGTCAGATTCCGACTTGCCGCCCAAAAGCAAGGTAGGGTGACTCCCTTTCTCGACCAATACCTTGGCAAAATAATACAAAGGCGCAATGCCGATACCACCACCGACGAGCAAGCATTTCTCTCCTTTTTCAGGGAGGGTGAAGCCATTGCCCAAAGGTAGCACCATATTGATTGTATCGCCTTCATTTGCAGAAGCAAGACATCTTGTCCCCTCGCCCACCTGCTGCACCAACAATGTGATTTCATTTTGCCCATAATCCACATCATGGATGGAGATAGGGCGGCGCAAGTAGGTGCTCGGTGAGCCATCTACGCGTACCTGCACGAATTGTCCGGGCTCAATGTCAGGCAAGGACTGTTGGGACCGAAGCTGCAGTAGCACCGAACGGCCATAGTCTCGTTTTTCGACTAGTGTAAAGTCAGCTATTTGTTTCATATAGTTCCTTTTGCGTAGGAGATTGCGGGGCCCGCAATGACTCCTTGGATTTGGCCACAAATATACAAAAAAAGCTGCCGAAGCAGCTTCTTCTTAATCATTTCCCAAAATCACTCCGTTTTCTCGACGGGTTCTTCAGGGGTTTCTTCTTTGGCTTCAGGCTCCTCGGTGAAGTCGAGCAAACCCTTGTCATTCAGCATCTGATACCAAGCGAAGACCTTCTTCATATCAGAGGGATAGACAGCTTCCTCGTCGTAGTCGGGCATGACAAAAGCGAACTTCTCGCGCAACTCTTCATTGCTGGCCTTCTTGAAGTCGAAGTCGACCTTGTCGCCCATCTTCTCGTGGATCATCTTGAAGACTTCCTTCAGCGGACGGTCCTCGTCGGTGGAGAAGATGGAAATCTCCTCAAGGGAGCTCATGCGGTCGCGGGCAAAGGCGGGCATGCACTTGCCGTCAACAACCGATTCAACGATAAGCCTACCAATGGCTTGAGACTTCACCTGATAAAGACCAGGTTTGCCTGATATCGAAACAACTTTGCTTAAATCCATAGTTCAATCATTTTTCAAAAACGGCTGCAAAAATAGGAAAAAAGTTTGGAAACTTTCTTCAAACCGAGAAAAAAACAGCTCAATATTCCAGCCGTATCTCATCCACCCAAAGCACATTGTCCAAGGCGCCCGTGAAAGCGCCACAGCTACCTGAGGACAGCCACATGATAGCATGGGTGATGGGGCAATCCGCATCAGCCCAAGCCTCTTCGAGGATGGGCTTTTTCTTGCCTTTACTGTTGATGGCATACATCGTCCTGTCGCCCGTAATCAAGTCCATATAGGGCTGAAAATCTGCCGATTCTCGGGCATCGCCGTAGATAACAGGAAGTCGAAAGTCATTCATCCAACCATTAGAGGACTTGTCGATGTGATAGATCACCGTCCCCACCCGCTTAGCGTGGATATTGCCTTTGGCATCCTCCCAACGGTATTGCAAGACAAAAAGTATCTCTGCTGGGTCATAGCCGTCATACTCTGTGGTGCGGGTAGTGGTACCTTTTACCAGCTTCCCTGTATTGGGAATATTGGCCTTATAATTGAGCACCAAAGCTTTAGGCCGTTTCGTAAACGGGATACCCCAATCAATGAAAGCAAAAGGATCGTTAACACCTGTCACGGGCTCCAGCATCTTGCCCCAATAGATGGAACCGGCTGCCAGCACGTTGAAATTAAACATTCCCGCCACCTTGCAGTATGCGAACTGCGTAGCAAGTTTAGCGCACGTCCCCGTCAGGCCTTTATCGGGCGTAACATTGTTGCTGGTTTTCACCACACCCATCACCTTGGCAAAAGCGTTTGAAGTCGACCATATCGTGTTTTTGTAGTCGTACACCCCTTTTCCCCGAATCGTATCCGTCGGGCCGATGACATAAAGGACCTTCTCTTGCCCACCAATGATTTGTGACTCAGTGATATAGCGCACCACCCACTGCTCAAAGTCGCCAAAAGGCACCTTCTCGTAGCGTTGGCCATACGCCATCACACTGAAAAGCAGACTCAATATGATTACTTGTACTTTTGCCATAATGTTGCTACTAAAGGATGGGGCAAGAGAGCAATCAAAGGCGGCAGATAGATGTTCATGAAGCCCGGCTTCACAACACGTTTCTTGCGCATCATACCTTTCAAAGCCTTCCTGACCAGCCATTGTGGTGTACCAATTACTCCAATTTTCACGCCAAGCTGTAACAAATTGGGTTTCAACCTGTAAAGCGGTGTGGCGATGGCTGCAGGACATACCGTGGTGACACCTACGTTATAGGGGCGCATCTCGAAATAGAGCGACTTGCCAAAACTCTTCAGATAAGCTTTCGTGGCGGAATAAATGGTGATGCCTGGGCAAGGCAGTTTGGCCGCCATCGACGACATATTAATAATATAGCCGTAGCCACGTTTCTTCATTTCCTCACCAAACAGTATGCACAATCTCGTTGGAGTGAAAGTATGCAAACGCAACATCGTCAGGGCCTTGCGTTCGTTGTCACGACTCAGTTCCTCGAAGAAGAACATGCCCGCGTTGTTGATGAGGATGTCGATTTGCAGGTTCTCGGACTGACAGAAGGCCAGCAGTTCGTCAGCCGCAGTATCGGTAGACAAGTCTTGATAACGCGTCTTCACTTGAACACCATATTTCGACTTCAAATCCTCTGCTGTCGTTTGGAGTTCCTGCTCTTGGATACTGACCAACAATAAGTTGCATCCCATTTCGGACAACTGTTTCGCATATTCCAAGCCCATACCAGAACTACCCCCGGTAATCAAAGCCCAAGGCTGATGGCCATGGGCTTCAACGAAACGCTGCAACCATTTTTCCTTGTTCATCCTTTCTTCTCCGCTTTTTTAATCTCTCTCTGAATCTTCTTAGGAAGTTCCTCGTCGACGCAGTGATGGCACTTCATGTCAAGCGTGTACATGCGTCCGATGCAATAGTTGGAGTGTTTGCACTCGCTGCGCGTCACCTCGCCGCGTTGCAACTTATTGATAAAATCGGTGTCGTTAATCAGGGCGCGGGCCATTTGGAAAGCCACAAAGCCTGAGTCGAGCACTTCTTCCATCTTTTCTTTGGAAATCATGCCACCCACATAAATCAAGGGCATCTTCAGGTTTTCGCGGAACACCTTGGCATCCTCCAAGAAATAGCCTTCGCTGAAAGGCACCGTGGGAATCATCATGCGACCGAAAAATTTCAAACCCAGTTTGAGCCACCAGAACTTCTTTGGATCCATGTAATGAGCCAAGGTCTTGAGCGGCATGGCGCCACGCATCACCTCCATCGGGGCCTTGCTGACAAAGCCTGCCGTCAGCACGAGGGCATGAACGCCAAGCTTTTCCAGTTCCTTGGCCACGATGATGCAGTCGTCTTGGTCCATACCTTTACGGAAACCGTCGTGCATGTTCACCTTGACCACCACGGCCATATCATTGCCAGCGACGCGCATCACCTCTTCGATGACGAGTTTCATGAAACGCATACGGTTGTCCAATACACCACCAAATACATCACGACGGTGGTTGGTATAGGGCGACAGGAACTGGCTGATGAGATAGCCATGTCCCGCATGGATTTCCACGCAGTCGAAGCCTGCCTTGCGGGCGAGGTCGACAGCCTTGCCGAAGTCGAGGACAAGAGAATAGATCTCCTCTTTCTTGAGTTTTCTGCCGAGAGTCGGAGAATAGAGGTTGAAGCCTCCCGATGCACCCACGGGCATACAGCCACAAGTGGCTCGGTGTGTCATGTTACCGCAGTGTCCCAGTTGGATGGAAGCCTTGGCACCGTAGGAATGCACGGAGTCGGTGAGACGTTTCAGATCGGGGACGATTTCCTCGCGCATCCACAGCTGGCCGTCGAACGACAGACCCGACTGGTTGACGGCAGCGTAGGCCACTGTCGTCATGCCGACGCCGCCGCGCGACACCGCAGTATGGTATTCGATTAATTCGTCAGAGGGACGGTTGCCATGGGCCATGTTTTCAAAAGCCGCTGAGCGTATCACCCTGTTGCGCAAGGTGATAGGACCTATGTTACAAGGAGTGAATATAGGTGAGTTTTCCATAGTTCAATAGATGAAAGGTATGATTCTTTTTACTTTTTTCGTGTCCAATTCGTCGCCAAACTCAACTTGGTACTTGTCGTAGATGCGAGCTGCGCGGGGGCCAAGGTTGGCAAAGGTCCATAAAGCGAATACTGCACCTGCCCACGACCAAGTTAGAATGGCAAAGCCAGTCCATTCCACCACCTCGCCAAAATAGTTGGCTGAGGTGACATAGCGGAACATGCCGCCCTTAGGCAGATAATGATTGGTGTCGCCCTCCTTGCGCAGGTTGCGGATGATATCGTCGGATTGGATGTTGATATACATTCCGATGATGAAGATGATGAAGCCTGCGATGAACCTCGGGTCAGAAAACCAATTGCTGCCATAGAAATCAATAGGCGAGATGTAGAAAATCCAACCGCCTTGCATCGTGGCATTCAACAGGTTGAACGTTACGCCCATCAAAATGATGGAAAGCGGCATCACGCTATTCCCTCGCATCCGGAACGGGAAAACGAACGAGCGTTGGATATAATGCAATTCAAACAAAAACAGGAAAGACAGGCGCACCAAATCGTCGCGACGGTCCGAAAACCACCATAGCAACAGCATGGCGAAAAACACGGGCGATTCCATCAGCACCCAGCCCAGCTTGTTGTTGACTGCTGGCCCCCATTTCTTGTCATAAAATTTACCATAGCCAGCGTCAACAAAAAAGAGGCTGACGAACACCACCAAGGCCACTACAGCCATGACAATGAGAAAGATATTAAAAGTGTGTAATGTCATCTGTTTATTAATTAAAGGTGGCAAAAATAGGGAAAAACCATATAAGTCGTTGATTTTTTCACTAAACAATTGGAAAAAATCTATTATCTTTGCACTTTAAACCTTTAAAAAAAGAAGCAAAAATGAATGCGAATTGGATCCTTATTATCGTCATTGGCATTGTTGGACTTTTGGTGCAATGGAAGCTGAAAAGCGTGTTTGCCAAGTATTCGAAGGTGCTCTCACCAGGTGGCTTGACAGGTGCGCAAATCGCGCAAAAAATGTTAAATGACAACGGCATTTATGACGTTCAGGTCACCTGCATCCAAGGACAACTCACCGACCACTACGACCCCACCAAGAAAACCGTCAACCTGAGTGAGGACGTGTACCGTACAAATAGCGTTGCAGCCGCTGCTGTCGCTGCTCACGAATGCGGTCACGCCGTGCAGCACAAAGAGGGTTATGCCCCTCTGAAACTCCGCTCCGCCTTGGTGCCCGCCGTCAACATCTCGTCAAAGCTCTCGATGATCGTTATCATCATTGGTTTGCTAATCATTAACACCTTCCCTGCCCTATTTTGGGTGGGCATCGCCATGTTTGCCATGGTGTTCCTTTTCAGCGTAGTTACCTTGCCAGTTGAGTTCAACGCTTCAAAAAGGGCTTTGGTATGGCTCCAATCGTCCAACTCATTGAGCGACACTGAAATAGCACAAGCCAAGGAAGCCTTGAGTTGGGCTGCTGGCACATACGTAGTCGCTGCATTGTCATCATTGGCTTCGTTGCTGTATTACGTTGGTCTGGGGAGCAGACGGTAAACAATTTTCCGGATTTTCTGAATACGTTCGGGAAAAAGTCGTAATTTAGCCGACCATTTTTTCAAAAATCAATCATCAAAACAAATAAAAACAACACACATGAGCACTATTAAAGATTTGGAACCGAATGGCGTGTTTAGGAATTTCTACAGCTTGACGCAGATTCCGCGCCCTTCGAAGAAAGAAGCCAAAGTGATCGCCTTCATGAAGCAATGGGGCGAAGAGCACGGCCTTGAAACTATCGTCGACGACTGCGGCAACGTCATCATGCGCAAGCCTGCCACGCCTGGCATGGAGAACCGCAAAGGCGTCATCCTGCAGGCCCACTTGGATATGGTCCCGCAGAAGAACGCCGACAAGGTGCACGATTTCGAGAACGACCCGATTGAGACCCACATCGAAGACGGTTGGGTGAAGGCCAACGGCACCACCCTCGGCGCCGACGACGGTCTGGGCGCTGCCGCTGCCATGGCGGTCCTCGAAGCCACCGACCTGCAACATGGTCCCATCGAGGCCCTCTTCACCATCGACGAAGAGACGGGCATGACGGGCGCCAACAAATTACAACCTGGCGTGCTGAAAGGCGACATCCTGATGAACATGGACTCCGAGACTGAAGGCGAACTTTATGTGGGTTGCGCTGGCGGCGTTGACAACATCGGTACCTGGACGCCTGCATTTGAGGCTGTTCCCGCTGGTATGAAAGCCTTCCGCCTTTTCGTGAAAGGTCTGAAGGGCGGTCACTCAGGCATGGACATCAACCTCGGTCGCGCCAATGCCAATAAGGTGATGAACGCCATGTTGCTGATGGCGGCCGAGAAATACGGCCTGCGTCTCGCCAAGATTGATGGCGGCAGCCTGCGCAACGCCATCCCAAGAGAAGCCGAAGCCATCGTGGTCGTGCCTGCCGACAAGGAAGAAGAGTTCAAGCAATATGCAGCTGAATACGAGGCCATCTGCAAGGAAGAGTTCGCTGAAGTGGAGCCCGAGTTAGCCATCCTCTGCGAATCCACCGAGATGCCGAAGGAAGTCATCGACGTGAAGACGCAAAACAA
>LXOW01292229.1_pt1 | contig 37623 bp, 34 predicted proteins | sample 1368591 | NCBI WGS metagenome assembly LXOW01 (sample SAMN04884650, study PRJNA319009) | bovine gut metagenome | isolation source: Cow rumen | host: Bos taurus | place: Italy: Legnaro (PD) | collected 2014-07-09
CCGAGCAGCGGGTTCATTTTCACTATGGGTAAACCGTTTAGAGGTTTGATAAATCCTCCTCCCGGAAAAGTGCTGGTAGAGCTGGATTACCACTCTGAGGAGATTGCTTGCCAAGCTTATCTGTCTGGCGACACGACGATGGCTGATATGTACGACCATCCGCGAGTAGACAACGACTACTACACCACTCTTGCTGTGGATGTGTTCGGAGCTACTGCAGCAGAACGAGACACATACAAGATAATAGCCTTGATGTCCAACTACGGTTGCGGAGCTGAAAAGCTTAGCGAAGTCAGCAAGAAGCCTCTGGAATTTTGTGAAGATACTTTGGACAAGCTAAAAGAGACTTTCTCAACTTATTGGGACTACGACAGCGCGTGCATTCGAGCGTGTCAGCGTTGGGGCTATATTGCGTTCTCCGACGGATGGAGAGTGCAGTACGACCGCCGTAGACCGGGAAAGCCAACCACTTTAGTAAATTGGCCTTTTCAAGGTGTAGGCGCAGCCATTTTGAGACGAATGTTATTTAAGCTGTGGAAAGCTGGAATCGAATTGGTAGCCCCAGTGCACGACGCCGTAGTGTTCTTGGCTCCAGAAGAGTCGTGGAAAGATACCGCAGCTGTAGTGACGCGTTGCATGGAAGAAGCCTCCGAAGAGTGTCTCGGAAAGAAAATTGGAGTTGGAGACGCAGAAGTCACATTCCACGATGTCGTCAACTGCCATAGCGGTTTCAATACACGTGAACAGTACGAAAAAGGCGAGTTCAAGGACAAAGTCAAGAAATACTACACGCTCTATAACAAGTATACAACCGTCTCTGCAAATGTCAATCCAGACACAAACCCAGACCACTTGTATGTGGACGAGGAATGGAAGCAGTCTGAATAATAATAAAAATGGGGTGCTATTATTAGCACCCTTTTTTATTCCAAATCTGTAGTTGGTTTTACACCAGTCTACAGATTGTACCAAATTTATGTTTCACATTCAAGTGTAGAAAATTGTTTTGACTTTGTCAGGGGTTGCCGTTGCCTTTTTTGAAGAAATTTCGGCAAAAGGTGTAAAAATCTTTTTACAAAGATTTGGAACAACATAGAATTTTTGTTGTACACAACATAACTTTAAATGTTTCCAAAAATTTACAAAAATAAAGACCTGCCGGACTTGGGACTCCCTGCTATATTTCACACATAACAAACAACAAGGAACACCTATGAAGATTACAACTAAGCATTACGTCAAGCAGCAAGTCCGCAATTACCTCAACAAGCATCACTCGGAAATGTCTTTCTCCAGAATAGAGCGGATTGCTGCCCAGCACTCAGCACACCCGTTGACTACAGGGTTTGACGACGAAGACCCGTCTGTTGACGTTGATATCGACGCTTGCGTTTGTCAGTGGTACCATTCGCTTAACCTTAACGACACACCGTGCGAGGCATTTGAGCAGACAATCGTTAAGACCCTGCGCGAAACAAAAAGAGCGGCTTAGTGATAAACTGATACATAAATACCTAAGAGGTGTATATGACGTATCAAATACATATCAGCAACACGCAAGGCCGTCTCAACATCCGCAAGACGCTTGACGACTACACATACACTGACAAGCGTACTGATCTGCCTCACAAGCTCACTAACGATGAAAAAGACAGTCTTGCACGTTTCTTCTATCAATCAGACGACATCGACTGGGACGAGCGAGACATAATCAAGGTCGCAGAGCGTCAAATTCGTAAGCGTCTAGGACTTAAATGATTCGGTGCGGAAGGCGGGGTTTCCCTATGTTTTTTGTTGTTGCCGCCTTCCGCACTTTTTTTGACTTGATATGTACTAATTTAGGCAGTATGAGATTCATACTGCCTATTTTTGCTATTGCCGCCTCGGTTATCTACATCCGTCACTGCATCAAGGACGGTCTCAAGCCGCCAACAGACATCGCTAGAAACGTCATTTATCACGATCCCGACAGCGACGAGGATTGGGACCTGGGTCCTGAGGACGAGCTAGACGCAGCGCAACAGCTTTAGCACGTTGCCGCTCTCTGTACTTGCGAGCGTACTGTCGTTTCTTGAGCTTGTCTGGCGGAAGCTGGTCATCGGGAACCACGCGAGGCGGTTCCTCTGCTTCTAGCATTACCTCGTCTGGTCGGTTGTGCAAGTCAGCAAGACAGATTAGCAGTGGGACATCACCCACAGCACACTTGTCTATCGAGCTCGTCCGTATTTTTTTGTCAATACGGCGAGACCACTTGTACAAGGTTCCTGATAAACAAGCCCAGACAGAGCTGTAGACGTTTTCGAAGAACGTGTATTTCCGGTTATAGGTTGACGCACCAATCTTGATTCGCATGAAATGGCTCAATCCAGCCAATAGCAGGTCCTCGAACAGTTCTTCGAATTCTTCGTGCTTGTATATGGTTATCGAATGACGAGCCAAGACGACACTGGTCGCTACGCGACATGCGTCGTACAGGTTCTCCATCGCCGTCATGTTAGGGTCGATTTTCCAACGTCGGTTAGCCATAACCAAACCTACAGCAAGTCGAAGGCAATCTGGTTATTCAAACCAGAACCCCACGCGTCGACGTAGCGTCCGATGCACTGGTCTGACTCCATGATTCTGCCTTCCTTGACAAGGAAATTCCAGCCGTCTGCGACTAGCTTGTTGTAAGTGTCTCGGTCTTTCAGCTGTCGCAGCTTTTCGTCCAACTGCTCTATTGTGAACCCCTGCGGCACATGGCAGATTTCCGGAGTGTTCTCGTACGGAGAATCCGGAAACATGCTGCCAAGGAATGCTGAGCTGCACACCGCCGCTTCGACGTAGCGAAGGTCGCTCCGACAACGGTTTATCTCGTTCGGGACCAAAGGAGCGATGACCAGGTCCGGTTTCAATCTACAAACAAGCGAAGCGAAACGGTTAGGGGTAACCCACGGCAAGGAACGAACCTTGTCTTGAATTGGATTCCAGAGGAAGCTAGGATTGCCCATCTGCGTCAGCTGGACATCGCCATCCTTGACGTGCTTGATAACCCACTCACGCCATTCAGCAGAACCGTAGTCGCCAAGCTGTTCAGGGATATCGTTACCCTTGTCATCCTTGTGTGCAGCTACAGCATGCTGCGGACAGGCGGTAAGCACAAGATGGAGTTTTGTCAAGTCCTTTTCAATCGGAGGACGGCGTTCAAGACTCCATTGGCTCCGTGAAACAGCGTTAGGGATAACCGTGACATTGTTTGCGCCTACGGCGCGGAACTTGTCAGCAAGATACTGCTTGGATACTGTAACCACATCGCAGAGCTTAAGAGCCTCGATTGTAGATTGGTTATGTCGATCATCCCACTGCTTGGTGTTAATCGCATCAAAATCCGAGTCTCCTTCGCGATGTGACTCGCCAGTATAGAACGGTACGTCGTCGAAGTCGTTGACAACCTTGAAGCCGAACTTGGCCTGAGCCGCCTTGAGCTGTTTGATCAAGTCCAAGCCCTGCCATCCGGCACATGACTTGAGGACGATGCTGCGCGTAGCGCCGAGTATTCCCGGTTCCAACAACGGACGCGGGACTTCGATACAATGAATTCCGAGGCCATCGAACCAGTTAAGTGTGAAGGCTGGCATCGACGCACGGTAGAAACGACAGCCGCTTCCGCCGCTTGTCACAATTTGTACAAAAGGTTTATTAGGATTGATATCTGCTTTCATTTCTTAAACTCCGATTGTTTAATGACTGGAAAATCGACTCTTGGTTTCCAATAACCAAGGAACTTCTGCCTAGCTTGTTCAAAGTCCGGCGTCATCTGGCCTTGGCTGTCGTGCTGACATATGATGTCCAGGATTGCCACGTTCTTGCCCATCTGTAGGCATTGAAGACAAGCATCGACGTCGTAAAGGTACCGCCATGACCCGAAGTCGTGCGGTTCGTATTTTTCGATAAAATCGCGGCTGAATACCATGAAGCATCCGTCAACCGAAACAGCGTCAGAGCGGAATCCGGCCCCATCAGCCATCAGGTAGTAGCCTCCCTTTCCGTCACCCTGCTGTATAGCTCCAACGGTGACGACATTGCGTTGCGGGTTCCACCAAGTACATGAATCGAACAAACACAGCGTTCCTATCACACCGCCTATTCCGCAGTTGTTTACACGCATCATATCAATCTGTGTAACTACTCGTTCCCTAGTCAGTATATTGATGTCGTCGTGATGAAACACGTAGTAGTCAGCTTCGTACTCCTTGAGCACTGCTATTTTCTTCGCCAAGGTATCGCCTCGGCTGTTGTCTATGTATATCAAGCCGTTAATCGGCTTGTCTGGAGTCTTTTCGACTGGTACAAATTCAAGTATCTTCATACTGTTTAAATTAGTTCATTTCATGTCTACATATACGTTTATATAGTTGACAAAAAATTTCACCGATTTTTCCAGTCGTTCTCGTCAAAAAAGAACCATCCAGCGACGAGCAAGATGGTTATAAATAACAGGGTCTGGCTCACTTGTCCCGGTCCTTTATCTCGTTAAGTGTCGATATAATCGTGTCAATCTTTGTCAACACGGTGGCGAGTTGTGTATTCAGTGTATTGATTGCAGACGTGTTGTCCTTGTTAAGGTCGAACAGCAGCTTGATATTGTCTTTAGACTCGGTAGCCTGAAACTGCAACTTGAGCACGTCATCGTGCAGCTTTTGCGAGTCTGCGTCTCTTATGGACTTGACATTATCTCGGTCGCTGTTGATCGCCTTGATGTCAGAATGCGCCTTAAGCCAGCCAGTTATAGCTACTAGGCAAGCGATTATAGCTGGTATCAGTTCCGGGTTATCCATAACCACACCTCCTTAGAAAGACTTCCAGTCATAAGGGATTTGATTAAGCTCAGCGCGTCCGCTATCGCTGTAGTACCCGCATGAGTAGAATGTTCTGTTATGGCTTGGAACCGTTGCTTTTGACGATGCTAGTCTATACAAGTCTAACGCGCCTCTCTGTACGTAAAAGCAGTTGTAGAACGCACCATTCATGTTCGTGACGCTAGACAGGTCGAACAGCGGGATTTCCGTAATATTGTAACAACTGTAGCACATGTTCGACATGTCTGTAACAGATGACGTGTCGAACAGTATGAGGTTTAGTATACGACCACCGAACAGCATCGACATGTTCGTTGCTTTGGACGTATCGCCGACATCGAGCATGTTAAAATAGATATTATCTGAACCAGCATGGAACGCGTATGAGTAGTCAGTCTCGCTTGCCGTGTTAGTCCAGTCCCAGATTGCCTTCGACTGGTCAACCGGAGTCCATGTGCCGAACTGCGAAGTATCGCCTTGATGTATAACTTGTCCAGGTCCCGGTTGTAGGTTGGCGGATTTAGGTACAAATGACGGAACCGGATTACGGTTGCCATCAACCATCTGGAACCTGAATGTACGTTCCGGAATAGATCCACCGTAAATCAGTGGAGTTCCTCCAAAACATAGAGCCTTTCCGCCGAATGTAAGACAAGTGCTCATATTACACCTAACCTATTACGGATTCCATCCCTGAGCAGCCGCCCATGCAGTCAAGCTGTTCCACGAGCTTGCAGCGATTGTCACAGTGTTCGCGGAATCTGACAACAGCAGACCTGTCGGAGTCAAGACAGATTGTGCAGACATGTCGTAGTCGTGCAGATTCACGTGGTCGACGCTAAATTCGGCCAAGCTCGAATGGTTCGGAGCAGAACCGGTTTCCTCGATTCTGACACCATACGGGGTGAATGTCGTATGACGGTTATCGTCCATCTGCATGTCGATATTGCTAGAGATGTGCGTACGACTTGTCTGATAAATTGACGTGTAGTCGTAGGACAATCCGGTTACAGACAACGGATGGTTTACGCTATCCCCGCTTAGGCCGACCCCGGCGGAGACCGAGCTGATGCAGTTGTTCCAAGCGTTTATCGAGCTTGGTACTATCTTACCAGTGTTTCCAGCCGAGTCGCTAAGCAAAATGCCGAAGTGGTTCGACGCCGTATCCACAGAGATGCGAATGCGAGAGCTGGCAGACTTGCTTGACATGTCCAGTTCATTTCCGCCGTACCGGGCCGAATAATTGTTGAGGTCGGCGAAGCATTGCAGACCGCCGATGCCAGCAGAAGCGACCATGAAATCGTCACCAGGAAGCGGATACGTCCACGAGATACCATACGGGTTGTAAGACGCTTCTGCAAAAGTCAGCGCTCCGAGCTCAGAACGGAAATATAGTTTGTCGTTAGAGAGCTGTGCAGTTGGCTGATATCTTTCGGTGAACGTCAGCGAGCTGTTAGTAAGAAGTGCGTCACCGTCACCACCGTTGTGCTCGTTTATATCAATTGAGCTTGCTTTTAACGTGGTCGAAAAGTCACCAGCATGTGCTACAAAACCGCTCTCGCTCGCAGTCAAGTACACATTCGAGGATGCAGAAATTGCCATGTTTCCAAGCCCGTACACGGAACGGCTTGAAGGATCGGTAAACTCAACAGAATAAGTCCCGTATGCCGCGCTGTAAGGCAAACTGTCAGTTAGGTTAATCGTTGACGCGAGTCCCAACGGGCTTCCAGAAACTCCGGAGCCGGAAAGGTTGGAATCGTGGTTAACAGTTACCAACGGAATCATGGAAAGTCCGAGTGGGCTTCCAGAAGTTCCGGAGCCGGAAAGGCTGGAATCGTGGTAGATTCCTTCCATTCCGCCTTGCGAGCCGACAGCGGATCCGTCAATCGCAGTGATTGTTGACCCGCTGTACGAATAAGTTATCGTCTGCTGTGCATCGATGTTATTCCGGGCTTGCAGCTGTTCAGCTGTGCTGAACGCTTGCGAAGTCGAGGCAAGTACCTTGTTAATCTTTTCGCTCATAAAAACTCCTTATCCTTACGACTGAGTTCCGCCCCAGTTACGCGGGATGCTTGCAAGTTCGGTGGAGCCGACATCGGTTCCGCAGTTGCTGAATGTACCGCCGTGTCCGTTGCTGGTAATCTGATTCCAGTAAGTGGTCATGCCTTGGTACACACCGACTGCACCGTGAATTACATTGCCGCAGTTCTGGAACATCTGTGAGACGTTCTGCACAACATAGGTAGATACCTCGGTCTCCATCTGCGATTCCTCGTCCCATCCCATGTAAGAGTAATAGCCAAGTTCTGATATATTGTCCCACTTGATGGAAATCAGTGAGCTGCAATTGAAGAACATAAATGCAGTTGACGAGCACTCGCCAAAGTGACCACTGAAATATGGTAATCTCTGCAACGAAATGCACTCATAGAACATGTAATCAGTGTTTCCACCGTTAGCGTACTCGTTCATTGAACCTTGATATGACGGATGGTAGCAGCTTATGTTGGGCACCCAGATAAGAGACCGGCACCCATAGAACATATAACTGAATGAACCGCCACAGAACTCCCAGCCTTCCATACGAGGTATTTCCGTTAGGCTGTCGCAATACTTGAACATGGAATCGCACGCACCTACATGGGCGCCATAAATTTCTACATTACGCAGACGATGGCATTCGCAGAACATGCTTGAGCATGTTGCACCTTCGTACCAGTCGTCGGCACCCATCTCTCCCATTTCCGGGTCACCTTCCCATCCGGGAGACATATACGCGTACAAAGAATTTATGCGAATACTGTCGACACCTGAATTTCTGAACATGCTCGCAAACGTCGTTCCGTGCAGTGCAGGGAATTCGACGTGTCCGCGCAGTTCGGTTGTACCTTGGAATGCGCCATCTGCGGAGCATTCGATGCTGGAACGTATCTCGCGGATTCGTGTAACTTGTGCACCACGCATGAAGTTCTGCAGGGACGTGACACCGGTAAAGTCGATACTGAGGATTTCGCATCTCTGTGACAGCTTGGTTGCACCATTGTCGTAGAACTTGTTAGCCCAGGAGCCGGTGCTCATTGTGAGCTGCCAGATGTTTGACCCGGAAGACAGCTGCGTCCATGTTCCAAGCGAAGACACGTTGGAGTCAGTTGTCGGATTGTAGCTGGTGTTCTCGAAGCAGAAGATGATGCTATGGGCTGGCGCATGGTAGACGTACTGGTCGCCGCCACCGCCACCACCACCGCCGCCGCCGCCGCCAGCGATAGCAGAACCGTTAATGGACGATATGGCTCCAGAATCGTAACCGAATGTAAGAAGATCTTGCTTGCCGCTTGCATATGCGGAAGCGATTGCAGAGCATGCCGCACTATCGAAAGAACCGCCCCCAGCGATAGAAGAACCGTTGATTGACGATATTGCTCCGGCATCGTAACCGAAAGTTAGAGTATCTTGCTTGTCGCTTGCAGCACTTTCAGCATATGCTGAAGCGATTGCAGAGCATGCGGCGCTATCGAAATAAACACCAGCAAGTGCAGAACCGTTGATGGAAGAAATCTCGTTCGACGCATTATAGTAGAAATTCAACTTATCCTGTTTGGTGCTGCTATACCCGTTCCATCTTTCTGTAGCATCGCAATCTATACGTGCAGTTCTAGCGGTTCCGTACGCAGTTTCTGCTAAATATACAGTCGCTGGATCGATATGAGTGCTTTTAGTTATGTTGTTGCTTGTAAAAACAAAAGACAGTTCTGATACGTTATACTCCCCTTGCCAATACAGGTCTCCGTTCTCTGACGAACCGGAAACTGGCAAAGAAGCAGCACCACCACCGCCACCTCCGCCAGCGATAGCATAACCGTTGATAGAGCTTATGTCGTTGCCGTCAAAACCGAAGGTTAGAGCATCTTGTTTGTTGTTCCAGTTTGACGAATTGGACTGAAGATTTGTGAGGTATCCGTACTCGTTGCTACCGAATTGCCAACTATTGGTTACGGAACCTTGGTTGTAGTGCATATTGGAAATGCCGGTAGGAGTGATGTCCAGTCTGTCTCTGGTATTACTATCATAATCGTCTTTGGCGATAAGAACTAGTCCGGCAGAACAATTTGTTTCTTGCCGATAATCACCGAAAGCAGATACAATTCTGGTGCTTTCGCCGCCATAGACAGCAGTAGAGGAGCCGCTAACCCCAGAAATAGGCAGAGAAGCCACGCTTGTACCACTTCCCGCGTATGCGGAAGCGATTGCAGACACTTCTGCACTGTTAGTGGGAGCGTATGCCGCGCTCTGGGCGCTTATCGGAAAACCGGAAATGGATGAAATGAATTGCATATTAGATTTCCCCTATGCCGAGAGCAGATGCGTAGATGTACGCACCGGCAGGCTGATATGCTGTCATGTCGGCAGTTTGTTGATAGTTGCTAGATTCACCGGTAGGTATGAACATTGAAGACGCGCTTTTTTGCAGATAACTTGTCATGTCTGCGGTTTTCTGATATGAACCCATATCAGCAGTTTTCTGGTATGCCGACATGTCAGCAGTCTGCTGATAGTTGTACATGTGTTGAACTTGCTGATAGGCCGTCATTCCAGATAACGGCTGGTAGTCCGTCACCAATGTGGACTTCAACGCGTAAGAGCCCATGTTAGCCGTAAGCTGGAAATACCCAGATTCGCTTGTCGGGATAAGTAGGGCAGACTGATACTTTTCCATGTAGCTGGACATGTTATCGACAGTCTGATAGCTTCCCATGTTGGACGTAAGCTGGAACTCGCTAGATTGGCTAGTCGGGATGTATTGATCCATAGCCGATTTAGGCTGGTACGCTGACATGTTAGACTTAAGCTGGTAATTACCTGACTCAGCAGTGCCAAGGTATGCACTCATGTCGGCAGTAGTCTGGTAATCCGCCATGTCTGCGGTCTTCTGGTAATTAGCGGATTCGCTAGTCGGAAGGAAGTTGCTCGACTCGCTTGTCTGCAGATAACCGGAAAGTTCAGCAGTCGTAGCGTAATTAGACATGTCGGCAGTCGAGATGAATCCGGACGGGTTCGATGTCGAATAGTAGTTTGAGCTTTCAGAAGCTGAAAGGTATTCGCCGCTTGCCTGGAACATTCCGGAAGCGCTCTTGTCGAGCTTCGACGTAAGTGCGGACTCGTTGACAAGGATTGCAACGTTGGCACCAGACTGCACGATGGAAATCGTGTTGTCGCTTGTGATGGCGGCTCCACTCATGGAGATTGTCTTCGCTGAGTTGTCCACAATGATAGGCAACACGCCGGAATAGACCACGTCATCTCCACCAGCAAGTGCAGAACCGTCAATAGAGCTAATCTTGTCTGCGGAGTCATAACCAAACGTAGGCGTGTAAGCAGCCGTAGCGTCCAGCTTGCTAGAAACAGCGCTATCGACGTATGCAGTCGTGGCGTAGTTAGTCAAATCAACGCTTGTCAAGAACCCAGACGGGTTCGCGGTCGAATAGAACTCAGCTGAAGCGGTAGCGTCAAGCTTGCTCGAAACAGAGCTGTCAACATATGCAGTAGTGGCGAAGTCGCTAAGAGCTGCGTCAGTAATAAATCCAGACGGGTTCGCGGTCGAATAGAAATCGCCAGTAGCGGTGGCGTCTAGTTTGCTTGAAACGGAGCTTTCAACATACGCAGTAGTGGCGAAGTCGCCAAGAGCTGCGTCAGTGATGAATCCAGAAGGATTCGAGGTCGAATAGAAATCGCTTGTTGCGGTGGCGTCTAGCTTGCTCGAAACGGACGAATCGACATATGCAGTCGTTGCATAGTCTGCAGGAATTGCCGTAAGGAACTGTGAAGAGGCCGTGGCATCCAGCTTGCCTGAAATTGAAGACTCGACATATGCGGTCGTTACATAGTCTTCGGGAAGCGCAGTGATGAACTGGCTGGAAGCCGAAGCATCGAGCTTTGAACTTAGACTTGACTCATGCGCATATGCAGTGAGTTCGTCGCTACGGACAACATCATCCGGAATAGCGGTGATGAACTGGCTGGAAGCGGTAGAGTCAAGCTTCCCGGATACGGACGATTCCACGTATGCGGTAGTCGCATAACCGTCAGGAACAGCCGTCAAGAACTGTGAAGAGGCCGTGGCATCGAGCTTAGAACTCAGACTTGACTCGTAAGCGAACGCGGTGATGTCAGCGCTGTAAACAACGTCTGCCGGTAGAGAAGTCAAGAACTGGCTCGAAGCCGACGCATCCAATTTAGACGTGGAGAATGCGCTTGCTACTGCGGACACTTCCGCGCTGTTAGTCGGAGCGTACGCAGCGCTAGCAGCGCTTATTGGCAGACCGAAAAGCGATGAAACAAATTGCATAATTAAAGCTCTCCTATGCCTACATCGGCTTTGGTTATATAACCGGACATGTCGGCAGTTGTCAAGTACGAGGACATGTTGGCGGTAGTTTGATAATTCGACAAGTTCGAACTAATGCTCGTAATGGAGCTTACAAGGCCGATTCCGGTCGTGTCAGCTGTTCCGCTGAACATCGTAACTTCGCCGTTCTTCGTGACAATCATCAAGTCGTGTCTGGAATCTGTTGCAGTTCCGTCACCGATAACAAACGCTGCAGAATCACCCGTAACACTTGCCTTGCCATTTCCCTTGTTGTTGTACTGTCCGAAAACCGTAGCAGAGTGTTCTGCCGTCAAGTTCAAACCAAACGTGCGACCCCAATCGTGTGCAGTCGAAGACACACCCATCGCGATAGAGTGTGACGACGCGCTACAGTTATCACCTTGCGCAACAGACGTTTGAACAGCAACAGCGCCCCAACCCTGCGCAAACGAGTCGTTACGCGCCGTAGCAGAATATCCTTGGGCAAGGGAATAGTTGCTTGCGGATACTTTATTACCTTGTGCAAGAGATGCATTGTCTGCGAATGCGGATACACCCTGTCCAAAAGAATTGGATGATGCCGAAGCTGTCTGGCCTTGTGCAAGAGATGCACTGTATGCTGACACATGTTCACCCTGGGCAAGAGCATACCTTTCCGCCGTGGAATGATATCCTTGGGCAAGCGAGTCGACGCTGGCAGTAGATAGACAACCTTGAACAAAGGAATTTGAAGAAGCCGAAACCTCTGTACCCTGTGCTACGGAATAACCATTTGCGTATGCACTGTATCCTTGTGCAACAGATGCACTTAATGCAGATGCGTAATGACCTTGAGCAACAGAGGAATTGTAAGCTTGTACAAACTCGCCTTGAGCAACAGATTTAGACGAAGCACTTGCGTAAGTACCTTGAGCAAGAGATGTTCCAGAGGCATACGCTGATAAACCTTGAGCAAACGAGTATTGCAAAGCAGAAGCCGAAGTACCAATTGCAACTTCGGTTGCGCTCTTCTCGACAAACTCACCTTCAACTCCGCCAACGATAGCAGTGCCGTCGATACTAGAAATCTTGTGATCTGAATTGTAGCCGAAGGTCGGATTGTATGCAGCAGTCGCGTCAAGCTTCGCACTGTTCGAAGATTCGAACGCGTACGCAGACATATCCGCAGTGGTTTGGTATGCGGACATGTTAGCTGTCAATTGGAACTGAGCCGAGTCATACGCCGTAGAGTCCAACTTGCCGCTAACCGAACTGTCAACGTATTGCTCGCTGGCATATCCAGCCAGAGACTGATGGGCTGTCAAAAATCCAGACGGATTTCCGGTTAACGGATACCATTCTCCAGATGCACTGTTATCAAGTTTACCACTGACTGCCGAAGCTACGTCTCCCGTAGTGGCCAGATCCGTCGGTAGCGCCGTGATGAACTGCGAACTCGCTGTCACGTCAAGCTTGCTGCTTACTGCACTATCGACGTACGACTCGGTGGCGAACTCATCTGGAACAGCAGTCAAGAAAGTGCCGCTGACCGTGGAGAACGCCGTAGAATCCAACTTGCCGCTTACGGCAGAATTGAAAGCATAATCGCCACTTGGGGCAAACTGGCTAGACGCAGAAGCGTCGAGCTTAGACGATAACGAAGATTCCTTAGCATAATCACTCAGGTCAACTCCGGAAATAAATCCAGAGGGGTTTGACGTTGGATAAAATTCAGAACTGTTGTACGCAGTCGCATCTAGTTTGCCAGAAACGGAGCTATCAACATATGCAGTAGTAGCGAAATCGCTAAGGTCTGCAGTGCTGATAAAACCAGACGGGTTGGCAGTCGAATAGAAGTCCGCAGATGCAGACTTGTCCATCTTGCCACTTACTGCAGACTCAACGTCACCCGTGGTGGCAAGGTCAGCTGGTAGCGAAGTGATGAACTGAGAAGAAGCTGTGGCATCCAGCTTGCTTGATACAGCGCTGTCCACATACGACTCGGTGGCAAACCCTGCCGGAACGGCGGTCAGGAAAGTGCCGCTGACATCGGCGAACGCCGAAGTGTCAAGCTTTGCAGACAAGCTAGAATTAGTTGCATAGTCGCCCGATAGCTGGTATGCAGTCATGTCAGCTGTTTTCTGATATGCTGACATCGAGGCAGTAGACACAAAAGAACTATGGCACTCCTCGTCAGTGATAAATCCGGATGGATTGTATGCCGGATAGAATGCAGAACTTGCGCTCCACGGTATGAAATCGCCGCTTCCTCCGACTCCAGCAATAGCCGAGCCATTGATGCCAACAATCTGACCGTTGATATCGTGGTCGAGGTCGTCGAAGTCAACCTTGCTTGATGCAACTTCGTGCACATAGACCTTAGACGCGATGCTTCCAGGAACGGCGTTGATGCCGCTGTAGATGCGGTGGATCTGCATGTCCGCGTTAACGCTTGAAACGGTTTCGGCGCCAGTAATCGTCCAGAACAAGTGTCCATTTTCAGGAGCCATGATGTCGCAAGAAAATTCGAGTTCTACGCTGTCGTTAAGCGACTGGTCGATATCGTAACTGCGAGTCGTGATAACGCTCTGAGAGTTACCGTCGTTAATGACAAGAGAAATCTCAAGAGTCTTGTATTCCGGGTCAGAACCGTTCGGAACAACTTTAAAGTTTGACGTGATATGATAGAATCGGTTCTTGTAAACCTCGACACCGTTCTGGTTACCTTCCATAGTACCGGTGTAGAGAACCGGTATCATCATACCGTCGTACAATGATGTAGAAGCTGCCTTTCCCCATTCGAGCAATTCGCCAGAATCTTGAGCAATACCCAAGTCGAAAGTCTTGACGCCAGCGTTGTAGAAAACCTCTACGTTGATGCTACCGTCAGAAGACACGACGTTGAAACCGTCAGCGTCTACACTCATGCCACCGCCGCCACAAGGCGTCATCTTTCTTACGGTGAACATGTCCTGACCGTATCGGTCCTGTACGCGAATCCAGTAAAGCTTGACAGCATCTACGAAAACGCCGTGAGCGCGACCGTTGTTGTCAAGAATTAGTGGCTGCTGAAGCTTAGTTCCGTTCTCGTCGTAAAGGTCAGCTAGGTCATCGGTCGACTCAAGGTAGACAAAGAGACGACCGGACGTGTTAAGCTGGCCACCCTTTAGCTGGAACTGCTGCGTGGGGTCAAATAATCTCAAGTATTTTACAGACATCAAATCCTCTCTTTTCAAGCTGAAAGTAGGCTGGGTTTAGTTCAAATATCTCCACTGGTGGACATCATTTGACGCGGCTTGCGTAATCTCCTCTGTCATGCAAAGCGAGTGGCGGAAGAAGTCGCCGTTGCTGTCGCTGTCTAAAGATGACTGAGGGTACATAAACAAGGAGGCACGCTCAATTCTCTTATCAGCGCCGTCGAACGTCTTTACGCCGAATTCGTCGTCGTCTACGGACTTCGCTCCTAAGTAGTACAGTGAATATCCAAAACCGGCTTCCCTTACGTTCGGCATGAGCCTCTTGAAACCCCAGTTAGCGATAAAGTAACTGTACTTGTTGTCTCCGACAGTGTGAATGTACCAGTCGGATATAGCCAAGTCATTGCAATGGAGACCAACGCCGCTGCTAGACGGGCAGAGGCCGTTGTTTCCCTTGTACGTAACAGATGATTCGTTGTAGTCGCCACGGTAGATGAATACACTGTTCGGATTGGTGCCTGAACGGTTCTGCCAGTAACGACAACGCAAGCCTTCGCTGTTGCCAGAGAACGTGTTGCCTACGATGTACCAGTTCACGCGGATATCCGTGCATCTTTCGTCAGTCTCTACGCGAGTGAACTCGATAGGGTTGGCGTTGGTGAACAAGTTTCCTTCGAGCGTAACATCCATGCGGTACATGGACTTGTCGCTGTCATAGTACGGATAAATTTTGATAGTATTGTTCAGCGTCGTGCAGTGCTTCATGGACAGCGCCTTGGATTCGATTACGCAGTTCTCCAAGAGCTGGCAGTCTTCGAAAAACAGGCCGTTCTCGTTGTCCTCGTTGTTGGAAACACGGTGGAAGCTCACGGATACCGCGCAACGCTTGAAATCGTAATAGGTGTTCTGCGCCCATGTAGTGCTGCCGTTGATGTTGCTGTCCGTAAACCAAGCAGCGTTCACGACTGGTTCAGAAGACGCGAAACGGATGTCGCAGCTCTCGTCGCAGACAAGGAAATGGCAAAGCACGGACACGTCGTTGCACTTTACGTTGTGCATGTATACGTCATGTCCGGACATGTCTATTTCAAGGTGTCCGCACACGATATTGCGAAGGTCGGTGAAGGACGTATCCGTAAACGAAGATACGTAACGTCCAGAAAGGTCAAGAGAAGTCTCACCATTGGCCTTCACGGCTTCGATGTAGGCATGTACATACCGGAAATTGGATAAGCGAAGCACGTTGTTCGAGGTAGACCGTGCCGCGACCTTGTTGACCCAGTCAACAGAAGTCGGACTTTGCCACCATTCGTCATGTATGTCCATGTACGAGAACGCAATCTTGTCCGTAGCGTCGAACATCGCAGAACCTACAAGGTTCACGCGGCTGAGTCCGAGACGACCAGTGTTCACGTAGGTTATCGGCAAACGAGTATTCGACGCGAATACGATAGTCGCATTTGATACGTTGGTCGGTAAACGCAAAGTCTTGTTCGTAAAGTTGTCGGCATTGTCAACTACAAGAGTATTGGCGCCACAAGTTAAGAAGCTTTCAATGCTCCTGAACCACGAAGAATGCGCGACAACGTCACGCGAAGTGAATATAAAGTCAGCAACGAAGTCGGTATTTGTAGTAATCTCAACAGAACGGCATGTGAACGAAGCATCGGAAAACTGTGCTCCGGTATCGAAGGATAGCGTCTTGGTACAGCTGAGATTTCCCTCGGTCGTGTACACACCTGAGACAAAGCGCGGGATTGGCGGCATAACGATACCGTACGTGCCTACGACAGGCAAGTACGTGATGAATGCGGACAAGTTAGATTCGTGTCCCGGAATAACGCCGTAGTAAGTGCTCGGCATTTCCCTCAAGTCGGATAGCAGTAACCAACGGCCATTTTGCGAAGAGTTGGAAGCAACGATACAGCCTCCGTCAGCCGCCTCAGTGCAGTGCGGGTCCCAGATGTACGAACGTTGTCCGCAGTGAACGTTGGCGTCGTAGCCGACAACAGTCACAGTGCCGAGTTCAGGATTGGCGTTCATAAGTCCGTCGATACCGTCTACAAGAGTGTCGTTCTTGGCGTCCGGTAGTTCGAAACCGAACTCGAAATTATCGATCTGGTGGAACACGCCGTCAGTGTTGCGCTCGATTACGACATCGTAAATAGCCGCATCTAGGAAAATAGTGTTGACAAAGCTGCCAGCATTGTCTAGCACGACCGGATTCTGTCCTTCGATGAAGGAATCACCGTCCCTGTAGTACGTGTTGGCAAGCGTGTCAGAATCCTTCAGGTAGAAGGAAACCCTGCCGCTGACAAGAGGATTGCCAGCGAGGTCAAAAAGCTGGTCTGGTGAGAAACTAATTTTCATTATTTGCTCCAAGGCTCATCATGCTCTTAGCGAGATCCGTCCCGGCCTTGACACGTGCCGTATCAAGCTGCAAGGCTGTTTTCTCAAGTTCCATTTGTGCCTTCTCGTTGTCGATAGCGGCTCGGTCTGTATCGAGACCGTTGTCAAGCTGCGCTTGAAGAATCATGTCTTCTTGCTTGAACTTATGCTCCATAGCGGACTTCGCGAAGTCGGACTGAAGCTTGCGTTCATTGTTGTCGCTGAACGCCTTCCACTGCTTCACCTGTTCTTGCAAATCCTGAATCTGCACGTTCTTGTCTTGGATAGCTGCCTTCATCTGCTCGATGGTCTGGAACGCTTGCTGTTCAAGCGGAGACGGACCCGGAGACATGTTGATAGCTCCGAACACGTTCTTGAGAACGGCGTTATCCGGATGCGTGAGGAAGATGCCATTCACGAAAGACATTCGCTTGTCTTCAGGCACAATCTGCATAAGGTTCATAAGCTCCTGACGCGCCACCTGTAGCTGGATGGAGTTCTCAGGACCTTGAATAACGTCAAGGACGACCTTGCCCATACCAAGGAGTTGGATAACCGTCTCTCCGACAGACTTGAAAGTGTCGCGAAGGTTTGCATAGAAGTGACGGATAGTGCACTGCGTCTGGCGTTCACCAGCGAGCACTTCGGTCGCAGTCTTTTCAGGCGTTTCGCCTGACATGATACCCTTGGCGTCGACTCCAGTAATCGTAGAGAGCAGTTCAAGGTTGGCACCGATAATCTGTGTCAAGTCGTCAAACTGAACTTTGTTGTCAATACGAGTAGGCGCGTTGTATTCAATCTTGTGGTCTGCAGACCAGCGATTATAAAGAAGAATAGGGTTGTTGTTCTTGTTGAAATTTCTGTACCCCTCGACGTATCCTTCGATGGCCTCGGCTTCCGAAAGAAATGCGTTCTTCGGCGCTTGCGCCATACGCTCGCAAAGCTGCGAAAAGCCGTAGTTGATGAGCTTCTGTATGGGCTTGCCCTTGCGGACAATTCCCTGCCATACAATCTGGTCGTCGATCCAAGAACGCTCGCCATATACTGGGAACACAGGGAGTCGGTCGATTTCGAGCGTCACCGGCTCGTCAAGGAAATACTGGTTGAGCATCCGGTAGACTTCGCACTTGTTCTCAGCCATACGGTAATACGTAACAATGGCCATCGTATCTGCGGACTTGTTGTCGGTCGTGTTGACTATGGCGCGGACACCCTTCTCGGTTGCCCATGCGTCGCCGTACTTTGCACGAACCCATTCCTTCGAGCGGTATTCGACGATGGCGGCTTCCATAGCGTCGTGACCGTCCATCTCGACGGAGTCCGGGTCGAAGTAGACGTTCTCTATCTTCTCGATATTGTAGAGAGCCGGAACATCGACTGGTTCGCCGCTCTCCGGGTCCATAACCGATTCGGAACCGATTGCCATGTATGCAAGGCCGAACGCTACGTCGTTATAGAGTGCATCGTAGGCAGCACGGTTATTCGAACCGGAACGCAAAAACGCGTCGCATGCCTGGTCGATATCGTTTCTCGGACTGTAGAACTTATACGGGTATGAAGCATACACGTTTACGGTACTGTTAACAGAATTGCCAAGGATATTCACAGTCTTGCGGATGCTGGCACGAGTGTTATCGATAACCTGGCAGTCATCATTGTCCCACTGCTCACCCGAAAGGAACAACCGGTCTTCCTTGACACGTTCAATCTGCTTAGAACGCTTCGTATTGGCTCTGGCCTCAAACTTCTTCCAAGCGTCAATGGCTTCTTCGATTTTCAGCATCTAAAACCTCTTTCTTTCAAGCTGAAAGTAGGCTGGGTGCTGAAAAGGGAGCCTTTCGGCTCCCCATATTAGTCTTATTGTTTATTCTTTAGAGCTTCTTCGAGTATCTTGGCCGCGTCAGGGTTCTTCTCCTTCAGCTTCTTGTACCAGGACTGTTCTTTGTAGTCTGTTTCAGGGAACTTCTGTGAACCGAACGGATTCACCTTGATTGTCGGTTCTACACGGCCTCCAGCATTCTGCAGAATGTTGCCTAATACTTCGCCAGCCGTGTAAGCACGTGTCTTCTTACTGAACGCTTCAGCAGCTTTGGCCGGGAACAGCTGTTGGAACAAGTCCATAGATTCCTTGCTCATAAACTGCGAATTTGGGTCGACAGTACCGCGCTTGTACGCCGGTAGGTCGATACCATAACGCTTAGCGATTTCTCGGTTGTTATTGATAACCGAAGTCGGTGCCGGGGTTAGTCTGCCGTTTTCTCTCATTAACAGAGCGGCTCGTGGCTTGTCGTATGCCCCAAGAATCTTGTCTATGTTGACTCTTCTTGAAGTATCAGTATAACCGTCGCCAAGATAGTCAAGGATTTGCTCCACCTTCGAATTGACGCCTAAGTCTGTCACTTCGTCCAACGGATATGCAGAAAGAATCTTGAAGTTGTCCTTTTGCATCATGGCTAGCTGAACAATATCGTTAATCTTGTCTTTGGGGATTCCGTTAACAGGACCAACCAATTCAGTTATTTCACGTGCTGTTAGTTTCGGATTTTTCTCTAACAGCTGGTCAATAAGCGGACTGATTTTTTTATATATGTTATCAAGTTCGCCTAGAACTTGGTTCTGTTCTACGTAGAAATTGTTGTATCGTTTCAACAGGTCTTCCAAGTTCAAGCGTTCAAGATTGACAGGGTCTCCGTATCGAGTCACCTTCTGCAGACCACGTGAGAAATCCCTAGCTCCCTTTCCTTGGAATTGTGACAAAATTTGACGTGCGCTTCCAATCATTCCAGGAGCAGTTGAGCCAGCAACAGTTCCTCCAACGACCGGACCCATGTCAAACTCCTGTCCGGTTGTGGATAACCCAGTCTTTAAACCTTGACGACCAGCTTCGGCTGCTCCTTGAGACAAAGCCTGTAAAAAACCGTTCGTAAGAGGACTCTTCACGAACCTTACACTTGGCATAGCGGCTGTGGCAAGGTTTGCAGCCTTGTCCATATATGCGAGTTTTTCTACTGTATCCTCAGAACCTTCGCCTGTGAGGACAGCATTTTGCAACTCTTGCATGGCCGAGGGATATAGAAGGTTGTTCAAAGTGTAATTGAAATCGCCGGACTCCTTCTTATACTCTTCCCAGAGCTTTGCACGGTCGTAATCGGTCTGGTACTTTCTAAGCTTTTCGAGGAATTCCGGGAACTCTTCGCGAGAATAGCCGAACTTAGCGGCCTCGTCACGCAAGGCTTCGCCATTAGTCGACAACCAGTCATTTTTCGGTTCTGCAATACCGGCAATTAGTGGAAGGAACTTTTCCAGATCTGCCTTCTCTTTAACCTTCTTCGGATCGTATGCATCGTTGTAACCGTTGCCACCCATGAGCCATGATGCGATAGTGGAAGATGGCGTATTCTTCAACGTGTTGAAACTGTTGAAGAACTCGTCAGAGTCTTGGTACGGGTATTTCTTAATCAAGGACTTCACATATGCACGATAAATCTTGTCTTCGTCGTCATCCGCAGGATTTACCTTAAGGTCGTTGATCATGAACTTGACACGTTCCTTGGCGGCATCACGTGCGATGTCGTTGATGTACTGATAATAATCATTCTCACGGAACTTCATCATGTGACTCCTTAGTAAGACTTGCCATTGACGGTGTACTTGTTCTTGCCGCCAGTTTCGCTCTCTATCTTGACGGTGATACCGTCATAGGTAACGCTTCCGCCATCCGGAAGGTATCCGTCTTTATATTCTCTTTTAGCCTTGGCAACTGCATTTTTTACTTTATTAGAGTATTTGGTTTCCGCGTCCTTCTGCTTCTCTTCAGAACGCAAATTGTTGAGTTCCTTGATAGCAGCGGTTCGCTGCGGAGAATCAGGCCACTTCTCGGCTTCTCTTCGCATAGAATCGATGTCGGATTGCTTGATAAACTTACCCTTGTATGCAGACTTGCGGAGATTGCTTAGCTTCTCGTTCCATTGCTCTACTGTCATCTCACTGGAAGCACTTGGTTGAACTTTTCCGCCCGTGTAGTCCTTGCCATAAGCCTTCAACTCGCGCAACATACGGTTACGTTTAACCATCAAAGCGTCACGAGTGCCAGAATCAATCTGCGGAGCTGCAAGCATAACATCCAAATCCTCGATATTACCAATCAAGGTCTGGATTTCCTTGCGCTTTTGAAGCTCCTTGTCGGCATTTCTGGACTTTTCGTTCTGTTCAGCTTGCCACTTCCACTGGAAACGATTCGTGATGTCTTGCTGATGTGCGCGGCTAGTGGCGATATCGCCAATACGAGCACGGTTAGCGGCAAGTTCACGGCTGAACGAGTCTTCGTCGGACAAACTCGCCTGAAGCTGAGACAATTCTGCCTTCAGTTGCGAAATCTTGACCATGTTTTCGGCCTTTTCTTGCTTCAGAGCCTCGACATTGGCATTTGTCTGCAGCCCAGCTGCTCTCTGTTGAGCATTGTACGCATTCTGCGCGGCTAGTCTCTGCTGATTAGCAAGATATGCAGCGTGGTCGCCAACAATGTCGTTGTACTCGGCGTTGGAGGCCATCGGCTCGGAGCCACGGTTCTGCAAGTAAGGCTGAACTGCGTGTTGCTGGAGCGTAGGCATCTGTAAGCCTTGAAGCTTGGCGATTCGACCTTGGTACGGGTCAATGTAAAGTGGTTCGCGATTCATTAAAAACCTCTTATCTTTTCAAGCTGAAAGTAGGCTTGGATTAGCCGAAAGCCCCGTCGTAGTTCTCGCTATTCCATTCTCCCAACGAAGGATTAGCTTCCTTCGGATGTCTACTTATAACTGGCCACACTGCTCGACCGATCGAGTCCGCTTGCAACAGTTTCTGAGCGGCCAAAGATGCATCGTAGGTGGTAGGATATTGTTTGAAAGTGTACCAAGTAGGCTTACCCTTCCACTGCACCTCTATGCGAGCGTCCGGAGTAAGACGGATACCGGTAACAGCAGACGAAGACACGCTGAACGGCCTACGAGACTTGCTCTCGTTCCAGAATGCCGCGAGGTTCTTTTCTTCTTCGAGACCACGGTGCAATGCCGCACGAACAGTCTTCGGGTCCGCACCTGGCGGAAGCTGCCTGACGTACTTCTGTATAGCGTCGTTATGCTCGTCAATTTCTTGCATTCGTCCAGCTTCGTCGATTACAGACTTGTTGGCTTTCCCGTGCTGGTTGAAGTTACCTTTAAGACCTTCCTTACGCTGGCTGTAAGTAATTGGAATGTTGACAACATCATAGCTGTGGTAAGTACCCGGTGCGAACTCGTCCGGATATTGCTTCGCCATGAAGGCTCCCATGTCTTGCCTGGATATGTTGTTAGCAAGATGGCTGGGAACTCCGCCAGCGGTTAACGCAGCTCTGTAAAGAGGGTTGGCGTTTGCACCGACCACTCCAGCTTGCAGAAGAAGCTTCAAGATTTCCTTGGCCGTCACCACTGCCATGAGTCACCTCTTAATAGTCAGCTAAGGCTTTGCTTGCGTTGACATCCCAACCCATCCCACCTTCTGGCTCTACCTGTAACGGTTGTACAGCCGTGCCAGACAGCTGGGAAATCTGCTGGTCGATGAAGCTGTTACGCTGTTCCAAACGTGCAATCTCTTGCTTGATTTCAGCGACACGGTTGACGCTCTTGGAACGTCCTTCGAGCAAGTCAGAATATTCCTTGTTCGCCTTGTCTATGCGCCAGCCACGCACGGCTGCACCAGCGTTTCCGAAGTCGTCACGCATGGACTTCAAGTATTCGCTGCTGCCACCCTTGATTTCCGGATTTCCGAAACCAGCCCAGTTAAACGTGAAAGCCATATTACTTGCCTCCTCCAGCATAGTAGTTGGACAAGAAGTTCAAGCCAGCTCCGCCAATACCACCAAGAAAATCCCATCCGGACGTGCCTTGGTTAGCGTTAGCCGTACCAGCGATGGCGTTGGCTTGTGCTTGCAACACCGCATTGCGATTTTGGATTCCAGCAGACAGAGCATCGCTTAAACCGTTGAAGTACGAATCACGATCCTTGCCGTAGGCATCGACTTCGTACCTTGCACGGTCATTACGAGCGTTGTAATTGTTCCAGTTGTTCTGAGCGTTTGCATTGTACTCGCTGAGAGCCATCTGACGGTCTTGCATTAGTTTGTTATAAGCCTTCTCCCATTCCTCGGAAGCGAGTGCTTGCTGCTTCGCGCCTACGCGGTTAATGAAATCCGAACTGAAACGGTTGCCGCCGGAAGCGGCACTGTTTTCAATAGCATTCATCGCTGCGGCAACGCGCTGGTCAGCAGCCGGGTCCATGAACTGGGAAATGTCTCCGTTGTACGAGAATCCATCGTTCTGGTATACGTCAGACTTGAGGAAATTGTCAAGCGCGGAGTTGTATTTCTGCGCACCCTGTCCGTAAGTGTTGTTGACAAAGTTACCGAACGAGCTGATGTCAGCCTCGTTCAAGGCACCGGCTTCCTTGGCAAGCCCAGAAATCTTTTCGTATGCTTTCTCTGCACGGTCTGCCGCCGCATTATTACCAAGATAATTGCCAAGTGCAGACGCTAAGGCCAGTCCGCCAGCTGCTGCTAAAGGTATAGGCATAAACTAGTCCTCCTTGTCCTTCTTTTCGGACTGCTTAGCGTCATCGTCAGCCTCTGCCATATCGATATTGTCGATATAATCCTCGATAACCGAGTTCAAAGCCTTCAATTTCTTCAAAAGTTCCTTCTGATTCATAAGAACCTCATTCTATTCAAGCTGAAAGTAGGCTCACCGAACAGCTTTAAGCTGGTTCGCGGAGCCGAAAAGGTTTATCTGAAGAAGACCAGGTTCAGGACAATTCACAGCGTCGTCACCCGGATTGATGACAATGGCGTGAGCAGTTCCTGACGAACCGTACAACATCGCGGCAACTGGTATAGTCACCGTGTACGGTAACGTTACCGAACCTTCCGACACTACGGAATCCATAGACGTGAAGAAAGGAGTTATGACGATGTGCCAATTCCTATCGTTTATCTCGTCCCACGTCCCTGTAAGAACCGTAAGAATGTCTATAATCGGTGTCGATTTTCCTACAAGTCCGGAATACATTAGATCAACCTCGTAGTTGGTGTTACTCTCTGTGAACACGCAGTAAGTTCAAGGCTTGTCGGATGCGAGTAGGTTATTCTCAGCACACATAAGCGGTTGTAGCCTAGCACATGGAACATAACGCGATGGCTGTACTGACCAGTGCGACCCATGTTAGCCGTCCTCACATTACCAAACGTGTTGCCACCGTCCTTCGAGACTTCAAGCAACAGCTTCGGCTGTAGCGTATAGTCGCCCCAAGTTCCGACGTTGCACTCGACGCTCAATTCGTTAAATATGAACGGTACTTCCTCGTTAACAAGAACTGCACCCTGGCGATGTCGGATCATCGGTAGGCGCTTGTCTGAACTGCCGTAATCCTCGTACCAGTATTCATCGCTGTGCTTGTACGAGCAACCGTCGTTGCAGAAAGCAAGGAACTCACCCTTGAACCATATCAGTTCTGACACGCGCCAACGCGTTTCTTCTCCGGTATTGAATATACGGCTTGTACGCTGGTGCCACTCTTTTGTAGCGGTGTCATACACCCAAGTCTCTTGCAAGTTCTGCAAATGGAGCACATAGAAGTTGTGTGAACCTTGCGCATATGCAAACGCGTACGCCGAATCGCCGGTCTCTCCGAGCAGCTTCTCGTCTAGCCAATCCTCGGAAATCTTTGTATACTGCTGGCCTGAGACCATAAGTACGCCTTTAGCGTAGCTCTGTCCGCTTCCGAGATAGTACAGATTGCTTCCGCATGTGGCAATCGAGTAAGGAGCCTGAATACCGTTGGACATGTTCGCAGTGTATGACTGGCGCTGCCAAACGGATTCCTCTCCGGAACCGCGCTGCCAAATTTCGACAGTCTTGTTACCGAACAGGTACAAGTTAGCGCCGATGGCGGCAATTGCCCGGACGTTGTCAGAACTGGATTCCGCGTTGAAGAACTGCTGGACACCGTAAGAATCGTAGAACATGTACTCGAACGAGTCTACTTCTGTCTTCAGGACTTTGTACGGATTGTTTGGGTCGGTTATTGGTACACGTTTACCGTCGACAATCTGCGTCTGGAATACTTCACGAGTATCCGAGTTCAACGGATACGGAACAGAATAATACAGGAAGCCACTCGTACGGTCATTGATAACCACCGAACCGCCTACAACAGCTACGTGTGTCGGATTTATCTGACCGCCTTCACCGTTTACACGTTCTGGAAGACTGATGCGACGGAGTTCGCCGCCTTCGATTAGGTTGTAAGCCCAGAGGTTGGAACCGTCGGCAACTAGAAGATACGGGTTAATTCCGCCGCTCTCGGCAAAGTTAACACGCTGCGAACCGTTTGCCACAGTCCCAATCTTGTCGACATTTCCCACCCAGTCGATTCTGTACAAGTTATTACCGAACACTACGAAAGCGTTCTCTTGCTGGTTCTGAGTACCGAGACCGACAGAGGAAACGAAAGCTCCACGGCAAGGCGAACTAACTTGGAAACGTTGTCTGAACTGGAGTCCGGGAAGCGATGCTAGGTACTTGTTCTCGCCGTTGACATCCAAGAACATGTTGCAGCTCCACGAGCTTCCCATAGTCGCCGGATGACGGCCTCTGTTGGTACCTGGTGCTATAAGGTAATTGGAAACCGTAGTTTTTGATGCCATACTGACTCCTTAGAAGCCATATCCGTTCAGACCGTTGTAGTATCCGTCTCGCCAGTCTGTACCAAGAGTCGCACACTGTTGCATTCTCTGGGTAGCGTTGGCTCTCTTGATGAGCGTCTTGGCCGCGAGGAAATCGGATGCGCAGTCTGCCTTCTTCTGTTCGCTTAGTTCGAAATAGCAAGCAAGACGGTAGCTGAGTCCGGACATGAGCAACTCGTTGTATAGGTCGCTCAAGTAAATGTTGTCGGCAAGCGTGTACTTAGGTAGCTGCGAGTTGTACCAAATCCTAACAGTTCCATGCGGGTCACCGTCAAGCGTGAGCACACCGATTACGCGTGTCACATTTCCGTGGTCTGAGGCATTTGGGAACGTCTCGATGTCGGTGTTGTAGCTCCAAGACATAGCGACCGTGTAAGGATTCTTGGTAGCTTGCTGGATAACGTTGCTGTTCTTCAAGAGGATGAAAGAGTTGCCGAGCTTCCTGGCAACGGATTCAACCTTTTGAGGAGGCGGCATATTTATCGTGTTTTCCATTTCCTCGTTTTCTACAAGTTCCCTGAAATAGATAACACTAGACGAAGGCGCATCGACCCACTTCTGTGCCATCGAGATATAACCTTCGTTATTGAGATTCGAGATAAGCCGATTAAGCTCGTCACAAGCTACAACAGGCATATTGTCTTCGGCGTAGTCGCCAGCAGCTTCACCGAGTCCAGTCATCCCAATCGACTGGTAGGCTTTTTGAATCAATTCGTTAACGGCTATCATTTAAAACCTCTTCTTTTCATGCTGAAAGTAGGTTCGACTGTTACCCATAACCAGAAAACGGCTGGGCATTATGCCCAACCGTTTTTCGTTAACCAGGAGAATTGGTTACTTTTCGACGTAGATAACCACGCAGTCACGCGGCTCATAGATTGCAGCGGCGTATGCGCTGTCAATGCGGTAGAGCTTGTTCAAGTTGGTACCATCTCCGAAGATACGCATCTTCACCGTGGAGCCACCGACCGTAGACACAATCTCGTCGTCAGAACCCGGAAGGTTGTCGAACTGATAAGTGTCATAGGCGAGAGCATCCTTGGCGCGAACTTCGCAAATCTGGTAGGTCTTGCTCGTACCGAGAGCAGACACCAACGTGAGCGAAGAAGTGCCAGTGGCCACCCAAGCGTTCGGGTTGTTGTAAGCCTTACCGTCGAACGTGATGCGGAGCGGGCTAATCTGACCGACCGTGCCAGCATCGTTGACAGACTTCACGATAATCTGAACAGGAACCTTGGTCTGGAGGCCAGAGCGGTCAACCATGTAGAGACCAGCAACCGTGAACATAGAACCCTTGACGAGGTTCGTACCAGTAATCTGCCTTACTTCCGAAAAACCCTTGGTGCCGTCAGCAGTCAAGCTGATAGAACCAGTGGCAGCAGAAGACTTAGTGGTGATTTCCGGAAGGTCCGGCGTTTCGACCCACTTGGCCTGACCGTACTTACCGATAGCGGCGTCGCCGTAAAGTTCCATGAACTTCTTGTCATCGGTGATGAACTTGGTTGCAACAGCCTTGGACACGATTTCGGCCTGGGTTTCGGAATCCAAGAAACCAATCAACTCAGAACCGAGAGCGACCTTGCGGAGCTTGGCAGTAGCCTTGCCGAGAGTATCGTAGTCGATAGTCTGCTTGCCGTTGCCGTCGAGCGGTGCCACGACAGCGCCGAGAGCCTTGAAGATTTCGTTTTCGACAATCTTTTTTTCTTGACCGCGACAGAGAGTTTCAGCGGACGGATTTGCGAACTGGTCGTTGAACTTTTCCATGTCACCAAGACGCTGCCACGGGCCGAGTTCGGCGGACACGTTGTCATTGTCAAGGAACACTTCAGTCTCGATTTCAGTGATGTCGCTAGGATCAGCAACAACGCCGTTCACGAGCTTCGGACGACCCGGAATGTAGAGTGAATACGAACGTCCGTACTTCTTTCCTTCGAAGTCAGACTGCTTCATTTTGGAGACGGAAGCCTTCGTAAACACGCGAAGGTCTTCAATGTTAGCCGCAACCAACTGCACTTTCTTGTTGTTGGTAAAGGTGTTGGTCGGCGTAGAGGTTTGACCATAAACTGCCATAATCTTGTTTCCTTTTAGTTTCGCCACGCCATCAAACGATTTTCAACTGCGTGACATGTTTTGACAGTAGGCACCATGCCTTCTGTACTGTTTCTAGGTTGCTCCGTGCGTTCGGAACTGTGTCACGCATATCTTGATGGCCTCAAGTCGGCGAAAGGAAACCGATTAGCTAATTCGGGCCTTTCATACAATAAAGTAGGGCATCAATAAAAAAATTCCGCGCAAAGGCGGAACTTTTTTAAATTTGCCAGATTTTTTAGCTTCGACGACGACGGACAAAGTCAACAAGAGCCTTGTCATCGTGCCACATGTCAGGAGCAGTTGAAGGTGCCGCACCAGCTCCGGGCTTGCCAAGGTTAGGCATAACCTTCGGAGCAGTTTGCATCGTTTCAGTATTGTCCTTACGGCTCTGGATTTCCTTAACCAAGTCATGACATTCTATAATCGCGTTCATAGGGTTCGCAGCCCGTGACATGACACGGACAAACGATTCCTTGTTCGATAGAATCTCGTTCAGCAGTATCGGGCCGTCAGGATTGCCGAAGATGAAGTCGCGAACAGCCGGAGCTTCGTCCAAGACATCGGCAAGACCGTTATTGATTCCCTTCTCGACAATCTTCTCGAAAGATTTGTAGTCGTCACCGAATGCGTTCTTTGCGTTGGTGTTGAAGTAGTTCGCGACTTCGCGCTGGTATGCCTCGGCCTCGGCCTCTTCACGCTCCTTTTTCGCCTTTTCTTCAGCGGCCTTTGCAGCCTCTGCCTCTCTCTCGGCGAACTTCGCATCGACCCTGCGCGAAGCAAGATAGTCTATGTAGGCGTCGTCACCGCCAGCGTCAGGCGGGAAGTCTTCGCGAGTCTTCAGCTGTTCCGGCTCCTTCTTTGCAGTCATTTCAGTGCGGAGATTGTCGATCTCGGTACGGAACGCCTTCTTCATCTCCTCAATTTCTTGGTTATGGTGTTCCTTCTGCTTGGCGAGCTGCTTGGCGAGCTGGCGCTGAAAAGCGTGTTCAGCCTTTTGATCCTTCGTCAACTTGCTGAAATCGGGTTTCTGCTGTTTGGTGTCGTCTTTAGGTGGCTCGGAAGGTTCCGGAGTCTCGGACGGCTCTTCCTTCGGTTCATCCTTCGGAGTTTCTTCCGGCTTGTCGTTAACTTCTTCCGGCTTGTCACTACCAGTTTCTTCCGGCTGGTTATTGTCAACCAGTTCAGGTGTTTCGACTTGCTGCGTGGTTTCGACAGGTGTCTCAGCGGCGGCACTCTGCTCTTCAGTTCTGAACTTCTCCATCAAATCAGATGCTACTGACATGTTATATCTCCTGTATTAGTTTCAATTTCGCGTGCGTGACCTATGGCCTCGCCATAAAAGTTCGCTTCCATTATGACGCCTTCAAGACCTAAAAGCTCTCCTTGGCGCTTGTGTCTGTTCGAGTAGATAATCTTGTCACGTATGGCACTGCGGCCAACTCGTTTAAGGTATATCAGGATTTCCTTCGCGTTTCTGCTAAGGTCTACATTGTTCGAATGGTTGACGACGCTCAGCAAAACGTCAGACTGAAAGTCGGGATCTTGCGAGAACGTGCGCCAAAGCTTGCCAGCCTTGACAGCCTCGGCTATTGCCCACTGTGTAACGCTGTACAGCAAGTGGCCAAGCTCGTTGTCAATCGCTGGCGGAATTGCATCGTTTCTCTTCAGTATAAGAGCTTCCTTCAACGCTTCTGCATAAGTTTCCCCAAATTTGTTGTTTAACATAGACATCCTGTCTCATTTCCTCCTAAATTACTTCATTATGGAGTTTATCAGACGTTATCGAAACTATCCCATCAATCGGGCGTTTCGATGAATCTGTTCCTTGTTAGACTTGTTCTGGGTTTGCATAACCGGGTCGTCAATTGTGTAACGGTCGAGACACGTGAGAGCAAGCGCGTCCGCGACGTCGGGAGACATCTTCAACGCGGCACGTAGCTCTTCTTTCTTGACGAGAAGCAGACGGCCTTGGTTGTTATGTAACCAAGTTATAGCGCACAGCTGGCGTTTAAGCTCTGGAGACAAGTCAAAGCCTTCACAGCACAGGCCGTGCTTGATGTGCCAAGCCGTGTTGAAATACATCTCGGCTCTTACATTGGCGTACTTTTCTTTTTCTTGTTCGGACGCTGCTCTGGCGAAGTTGACTTGTTCGCAGCTTATTTCATACTTGAGGATGTTGTATTCGTAGTCGCTGAAGGCAGCGTCCATGTTCAAAGTGTCAATCTTCAACCGTTTATTACTCTCACGTATGCGCCTTACCGTTTCCTCGTGGTCGATATTGTTCATCTTCCACATCTCAAGAATCTCGTTGCCACGTCTCTTAACAAAGGCAGTGGCGTCGCGCTCGACACCTTCGCCACAGTCAAGACCGGCTATGACTCGCGTATCTGTCGTAAGAGCTGGTTGGTTAGGGAAATCCTTCAAATGGATGATTGCCGCTCCTCCGAGGTCGGTAGAAATTTCGCCAAGGATTTCTTGCTTGTACATCTCTTGGTTATCGATACCCGAAAGGATTAGCTGGTATTCTTCGTCAGTGATATGGGTGTTGTCCGTAGTGACGGCGTGGATGATCTCCCAGTCATTCTTTGGGTCTGCCATCATCACGTTCCATAAGCTGCCAGCACGTGGCGTTGTTGCGCCAACTATGCGAGTCTTGCCGTCCGGCGTAGCTCGCATACACGGGCCCCAGACTGACAATATGTTAGCCGGGGCTAGGAACATTTCGTCCAAGATAATCAACGAAACTTTAGAATAACCACGACATGCATCGACGGACTCGTAAGTGCCGAACCATACGTGCGAATCGCCCAGAGTCATCATCATAGGCCGTTCGCGCCATTCAATGAGGTCAAACAAGTTCCACTCGGTCGCAAGATGCTTTATCTCTTCGTACAACGTGTCGTGAATAGTGTCGTAGCGTTGGCCACCTACCAGGACGTTGCGACCTTTTATCAGAGTCAACAGCACGATAGCGGCGCAAGCGTATGATTTGCCCGCACCACGTCCGCATATGAGTGCGGACTTCTTGCACTTGCTCAAGACAAGCTTGCGTTGATGTGGCAATAACTTGTCACCGCTTAGGTCGATGCTGATTATTCTAGACATCAATCAATCAGGCCTTTAACGACCACTTCTACCTTGTTGTCAGTCTTAGCATCGACATTTGCTTGTACGCGCTGTACTGATTCTTCAGAACTGCCGTAATCGAGTCCGACAAGCTTCATGCCTTCGCGGACAAGATTTATCTGGTCGATGTCTCCGGATTTAAGAGCCTTCTCGAAGATCATGTCAATCCCGGAACTGACTGCAACTTCGAGCAACCTCTTGCGCATCTGCGCACGAAGGCTGCGGCAATATGCTGCTCTTTGCGAAGCTTCCTTGGCAGTTTCTGGAGTATAGCAGAACTTTCTCATCGCAGAAGGCAATGTTTTACCATTCTTTGGCTTCTGAGCGGTATTTAAAGCGGTGTTATTGACGTTTTCAGGAGTATCAGCCATTGTTCTTCCTCCGTTCCAGTCTTGCCATAACCAATTCGCGAAGAATCGCCTTGTTTATGTTCGTTACGTTATTGCCGACCCATCCATATTCTCTGTCAAGCTCCGCATTTACTTCCGCGACAGTCGGATATTTTGCATAAGTCGACGAAACTTGTTTGATTTCTGGCAAAGTCTCAGTTTTTACCAAATCAATCGCTTCTTTTTTTGATGTTTTACCCATAAATTCTCCCAGTTTTCAAATTGAAAGTAGGCTAAACACACAAAAAGACCCCCAGATTGCTCTGGAGGCCAGACCGAGGGAACTTCCCAAGTGTCAAATGCTAGAACCCTTTTGTGATGTCGTGATATTCGAAGATGTCTATGTCTTCATGCCGTGCGCAGCCGTCAAAGTCGACCTTGTCGAGGTCGTACTTGTTTCTAAGCTCGAAACGAATGTATGTCAATGCATTGCGAATACGCTTTGTATAGTCTTCAAGGCCGTCATTGTTTATGTCTTCAATCTTGGTGGACAATACGAAGTGGCTATCGGGCTGTTCAAAACCATGTTCGTCGTTAAGATGAAACTTGACGATGCACTTGACTGGACGCTGCCAGCATCTGTTTTTATGCACATAGTCAAGCCACTTCATCACAATAGTGTCCTCTATCTGATTGAGTATGAGGTCGTAGCGAACAGCCTTGTTACGATCTACAAGGTCTTTGAGCAAGAGCTGTAGAGCTTTGTGGTCGTCGATCTGGTTATACATTACTTGCATATTTTTATCTCCTATTAACCAAATTTTGAATAGTGGTCGCCGTTCCAGACTATTGGCGTTATATTCCACAAACTTAGTCCTAACCTGGCAGCATCTGCTTTTAGATTGTTAAGTGTTTCGTCACCTGTGATGGTAGTAGAAAACTCGCCAATCGTTACTTCGTATTTCGTCGGGTGTGCTTCAAAACCGTATTTTTCATGGAACGATGCAATGTTATCGACTTTCTTTGTCATATCATCTTCGGCAACCCATTTCTTGATGCATGCATTGAAACCGTTTGCAACAGTACGAGCTTCTTTCATGCTCAATCCTATAGCTACTGAGCAAGCGTGATACTTACCTATACTTAGGTCGATGCGGTATGTGGTATCACACAAATTAGTCACAGTAATATTGGTTTTGGGGTTGTTGAGATCTAAGCCCATTTCATCAGCCACGCGCTGCTTAAATCCATCTGGGTCGAATATCGGCGCTGTAAAATCTTTATCAGATTCGTTCATAGTTACTCCTGGTTACAATAAATAAATTAGGTCAAATCAGTCGAAATCGGAACTATTTATGTGACACATTTGTGACAAGATGGCTCCTAGATATAGGGATTTCGCTGAATTGTGTCAACTTTAGTTTAAATAAAAAGTTATATTTATATTTAAGAGTGCCGAAATTGGACGGATTTCGCCAACCACTGTCAATATAGAACGGAAAAATTTGAATTTCAAGTAACAACACAAGTAACACCATGAAACCATTAAAAATTTCTCTCTGCGCCTACCTCAAGAACTCAAACCGACCGAACGCCTCCTACTATGCGCGTATGCGCAGCGATGGAAGGACGGTCGACATAGCTTTGCATACAAAAGACCGTGCGATAGCCGAGTCTTGGGTAAGTCTCAGACGAGACGAGATACGTCGTTACAACAACTACGTGCTTGTCGGAGAACGGCCACCAGCAGACTTACTACAGCATCTGCCGATGTCGCAACAGAAACAGCCACAGAAGACAAGATTGACGGTGCTAGAATGTTGTGACAGCTGGGAGCGGGATTTGAGGCGCAGAGGCTTCTCTGAGCGAACTGTGGGGATGTACTGCAAGTCGGTCAGTTATGTAGTCAAGGACATGTGTCAACCGATAACATCGCTAACAGCAGAAACAGTCCGCAGACAGATGACGGAACACGACCAGTTACGATGCTCGACACGTCGGTCATATTTCGTGGCGTACAAGGAATTTTTAAGATATTGCGTCAAGAACTACGGACTGTCTATGGAAGCCGTCGAGGAAGTGCCGAAGATAAGACAAGTCCGGAGCGACCGACCTTACTGGACGATGCAACAGGCCGCGTCAATCATAAACCATGTCAGCTGCAACTCCAAGACCGTCGAGGACTGTTACAAGGCGTGGTTCTGGTTCTTGCTAACCACCGGGGCAAGGCAAGGGGAAGCATCCGCTGTCGAATGGTCGGACATCGTCGACGGTGTCGTCACGTTCCGTGCTTCGACAACCAAGGGTCGCAAGGAAAGGCGTGTACCTATCGAGTGGCGTGTCTTGGATATGATAAACAAGTTGCCGCACGTCTCAAAGCTGGTTTTCGCTAACCTGGCGCCGTCGCAAGCTGGGCGCTTCGCTGTTCTATCCAGAGCTGTCCGCAAGGCCGGAGTACCTTGGGGAGGATTGCACTCGTTCAGACATTCCGCGTCGATGTACTTATATGCGCATACGAGCGACATAAAGGCGACGGCTGACATGCTGGGTCATTCAGCGACAACGGCCATCCAATTCTACCAAGCGTCTCGACAAGCAGACGAGTTGCGTCATGTCATCGACAGCGCGTTCGGCGACGAAATGTTGATACCCGACGCGATGGATCGTCTAATCGAGGACGGTATGATTTAGGTCGAGGCCGGGGAACCCGGCCGAGGTGGTGAAACTATTTATATATAATATATATATATAATATTAAAGAATAGGTCGGTCTGGTCGGTCTGGTCGGTCCGATCGGGTGCGAACCCAGTATTTATGCGGCCTCCGGACCGGACCGACCTCAGGTCCGAGGTCGGTCCAAGGTCGGTCCGATCGACCATTTTGCGTATATCCGCTAACCAAAAGTGTGACGAATTTCACACTTTTTTAACATCTTGACTAAATCGGCGTGTGTTTCTGTTGCATCTAAAACAAGAATGAACTACTTTATATCGTAACGAAAAACGAAGGATTCTAGCTGAGAAAATAGTTCGGTTCAATTCACTAAGTCAGGTGCGGTCTGGTCATTGTCGTTAAAAATTTGCTGACCACCTGATAAGCTTAATAACACAAATATCGCAGAGTAAGGATGCGGCCAACCGAACGGTTAGCTAGTTGTTTTTCGACGCAGAATTTACGACTAAGACCAAAGCGGTGCCGGGAAGGAGCCTTACTCTCCGAACAACCCCGGCACCGTTTCTTTATAGCCGGAGGAGAAACATATGAATAACGAAGAAATCCTTTCCGTCCTCAAACCTGTCTTAAATTCAGACCTTTACCACGAAATCGAAGCTGTCTTCGAACGCGAGGCCAAGCTTTCCAAGGCGGTGTCGCTCATTGAGAGCGCAATTCATAAACCGACAGTTAGCGCAGCATCCTCCTCGCTCGACTCTCGGCAAAAGGCCATCGCTACCGAAAATTTCATAGACAGCCACCGTTCCAACCCTAAGTACCTAGGATTATTAGATGCTTAACGATACGCTTAAACAGTTCATCCAGTCCGAATTTGCCACTGTCGCCTTCCAAGGTAACCCGTCCTCTAAGAAGTACCGCTGGAAGGACAAGGTATTTACAGACTCGCAGATTCTTGACACCGTAAAGGGTGCCTATAACCAAGCGGTTGTGGATAACCGCATTCAGAACATCGGATTTAGCTATTCTGCACAGTCTGACGAGGCGCAGACTATATGCGGAATGGTACGAGCCATTGCCAAAGAAAACAAGAAGGCGCACGCTCGCCACGAGCGTACACGCCGCGAAGCGGATGTCAGCGGTTCGCTTGGCGACACACTGACGGTTATGAATGAAACGCCTTCCGGTATCAACACCAGAGACCTCAACATCTTCGACAATTTCCGCATCGCACTGCTTGAAACTGTCCGAGAAGTCTACTACAGAACCGTAGACGAAGAAGGACACGAGCATCTAGAATGCCTCGGAATAATAGCCGACAAGCCGGAACTACGCGCAATGCTGGCAGAGGCTATGGCTAAGAAATGCCCCATCGATGTCGCGGCCTTGTACGACACGGCGGCAAAGAATCTGGCATCCATCTACAACGAGATGCAAGCAATGAACGACAACGACATCAAGAATATGGTCGTCGAAAAAAAATGGGACGAGTTCCAGGAATTCAAGTCCTTGTACAAGTATGACTTGGAATCCGTGTTGCTTGCGCTCATTTCGCACCTCAAGAACTCCGTGCTGCCTGTTCTCCCTTGGGCGTTGCACTATGTCGAGCTGTACCAAGTGACATCCACGAAGCAAGAAGGCGAGACAAAGGTTTCTTGGAGGTCGGGTTTCAAGTTCAAGACAAAGCAAGGTGTGCTGCTTACCGCAAAGAACTATTATCTGTGGGCGTTGTCCAACACCGAAGAATTCGCGCAGATCGAGCGTCCGCGACGCTTCGGTGACATCCACAAGATTTACGGAGAAGCTAAACCGGTTGGAAAGGTTTTGAAACATATCGGTGACTCCCCGTTCCTGAAAGCGGTAACGCACCGTATGACCACGAACCAGATGAAGGTGTGGTACGCGTTCTGGTACTGCGTCGCAAACAAGCTCCCTACTCCAAGCCTGTTGCAGCAAGACCTCGGAGGAGGCTGTAAGAACGGCACCGTGGATGTAATTGCCGAGGGTTTGACACAGTGCTGGGGTTGCCAGAAGCGCGACACCTTCTTCAAGCTGGAACGCGAACAGCTCGCCGACAAGCAGTACAAGTACCTTGTAAAGAGTGTCGGCCTCACGAAAAGGACCATTCTGGACTATCTGTTCGTGTTCTACGATGAGATTTCACCGAGCCGAGATATGTGGGAAAACTTCAAGTCCGTCTTCGGAGCCAACCTCGCGACCATAAATGTGCGACCTCTCTATGTCGACCCTTATACTGTCGAAGACAAACCTGTTCCTTGCTATATGACCCGCAACTCGTATGTGCCGCTCTACGAAAAAAGTGCAATATGGCGCAGACTCGTTGTAATCCGCACCGACTCCAGCAACGCGTTCCTCTATGTGCTCAATGACGAGGACAGAGCAAAGATGGACGACCCTCAAGTACGCGCAGATACCTTCGCGACTATATTGGATATGGGCAAGCGGGCCTACGAAGAAATCAAGTCCAAAGGCGGCATGCTCGCCATCAACGACATATTCCCGGAAATCGGTGCGCTCCTTGGCTCTTCCGCCACCGACTACGAGTCGGATATGAAGTTCTTTTACAGTGCACTGTTCAAGGACAAGACAGAGGATGTCATCAAGATACAAGCAAAGGACATCACCTCGCAGTATCTCAAGCTCTATCCGGACCAAGGCGGCGATAAAGAAGAAGACAAGGCTGTGGAGATGCGCCTGTCAAACTTCTTGCTTGGCGTGGACATCCATAACCGGAAGAAGCGAGAGTATGTCGGAAAGACAAGACCTTGGATGTACACTTTGCATAGAAACGACTTAATTTGTTCCGAAGAGGTAAAGAAGAATGAGAATAGCAATTGACTCCGAATTTAGCTTCGACGACGACGGGGAATTCTTCCCGGTTTGCGTCGCTGTGACCCCAGAAGAAGGGGATAAGCGTACTTGGTGGTATGACCAGCTTGAAGACCTTAAATCCTACATCGAATCTCACAAAGCCGATGTGTGGGTCGCACACAACGTTGAAACCGCAGAAGGCTACTTGTTCCAGAGCCTCGGTTTCAAGCCGACATCTTACAAATGGCACGATACGCTTTCTATGAGCCGCGCAGTGTACAACATCTGTACAACCGAAAAGGTGAAGCGTCACGACCTTGCGTCTTGCCTTGAGCGAGAGGGTATAGCCGAGCGCGACCACGAAGAGAAAAAGGCCGACCAGTCAATCTGCATCTACAAGCCGACACAGACAACATGGATCCGTCACCTAAAGAGCCTTGGCCATCAGAAGGATCATTTGCTGGAATACTGCTTAAAAGACACCGAGAACTTGCTGGAGCTGGACAAGGTGCTTGACGAGAAGCTGTCTGAACCGTTCGAAGAAGACCAAGTTCTCGACCACGCGAAGATGCTTGAGCCGGAGCGCAGGGCGGCTTGGTTCGGTTTCTTGTCTGCATATATGAGTGAGTGCGGATGGCGCGGCATACCCCTTGACAAGGAACGCGTAGCCCAGCTCATTACTAACGCGCCAAACGCTATTGCATACCTTCAAGCCGGATTCGAAAAAAAGTACCCTAAAACTTTCCGAATGGTCGGCAAGAAATTGACAAAGGATGTCAAGGTGTGCCGTCAGTTCGCAGCCGAACAATACGGAGACAAGGCTCCCTACACCGACTCTGGAGAGGTGTCTCTGGCTTCGAAGTACACGAAAGAATACGAAGGCGTAGGCGGCTTCCTTTGGGACTACCACGAACTCGACAAGCACTGCCGCGCATTGGCCAGCTTCTGCAAGGTTGACCGCGACAAGAACTGGCTTGGTCACTACATATCCAAGCGCGGAATCATCCGTCCTAGAATAAACACCCTAGCGTCAATCACGGGTCGCTGCGGCTCGCAA